>ERZ773248.184-NODE-184-length-93581-cov-17.738779_pt1 | contig 93581 bp, 74 predicted proteins | sample MGYA00580518_ERZ773248 | MGnify/ENA primary metagenome ERZ773248 (study PRJEB29015, sample SAMEA2737762) | human gut metagenome | biome: human gut; feature: human-associated habitat; material: faeces | place: China | collected 2012 ...
GTGTGAGTTTGCCGGAGCCCTGTCTAACTGGCGGCGGAACAAAAGGTCCTAAATTACCGTGAATGCGTTTATACATAGAGGAGCCCTTTCGAACCCTATTGAACTAAATCCCAATTTTGCAACTGGACAAAGATAACTTTTTGCGAATGGTAGTGCAAAACGTTATTTTTTGAATATAAGCATAAATAAAGCATATAAAGTTTTGAAGAAATGCGCATAATGTAAAATCTTGCATTGATTCATATGAAATAATGTAATAAAATACATTAATTCGTATGAATTTAAAATTAAGAGGTTAAGCAATGATAAATAAAACCGAATGGGACAGAATGATCCAGGGAAAATTATATAATCCCTATAAAGTTGGCGGAAATACCTTTGAAACCGTTCATGCAGCACAGAAAAAATTTAATGAATCAGAATACTGGCATGATAAAAGTGCTTTTGAAGAACTGAAAAAATGTTTTAAATCCGCTCCTGATGATATGCTACTGACACCTCCTGTTTATTTTGACCATGGAAACAGAATATCATTTGGAAAGCATTTTTATGCTAATACAGATCTGACTATATTGGATGAAAATTATGTTACCTTTGGAGATAATGTATTTCTGGCTCCTCACATAAGCATATATACAGCAGGTCATCCCATTGATAAAGATGTGCGTAACCTGGATCTGGAATATGCTAAACCTGTAACCATAGGCGATGATGTCTGGATCGGTGGAAATGTTGTGATCAATCCAGGAGTTACCATAGGAAGCAATGTAGTGATCGCTTCCGGATCGGTTGTAGTAAAGGATATCCCCAGTCACGTAGTTGCAGGCGGGAATCCCTGTCATGTAATACGGCAGATAACGGAAAAGGACAGAGATAGCTGGCATGCTCAGTTAAAAGACTACGAGAAAGACATAAAAGAGTAAACTTTATAACTTCTTTTTTAAATAACACCCGCTCCAAAACAGATTCAACAATACCCAGCCAATCCCGGTAGCCACTGCTACTGCATTTAACTGAAACCGGCTTACAAATATCCATGACAGGATCACCCGCAGAGTAATGTGTCCCACAGCCCCTATAAAGAGGATATAGCTCCTGCAGATGCTTTCCTTTCACCAGGCAGATTTCTGTCTTATCAGTGAACGTGAAGGCGACCACAACTGGATCTTACTGCGAAATGATCCCATGGTAGCCCTTATTCCACCTGGACACCCACTAGCAAAAGAAACATCCGTTCCCATGGAAGCCTTTGCTGTAGAATCCTACATCCAGACCTATCCGGGACAGGACGTAGACAATGCCCGTATTTTCTCCCGCTGCCACATTACTCCCAACCCCCAGTTTTCCACTATGGACATTAACGCAACCTATTCCATGGTAGAAGCCGGTCTTGGCATCGGCATCAATAACCAGGTCAACAGTTATCTCTGGCAGGACCGGGTGGTGCACCTTCCATTAAAACCGACCCAAACCATGAATATTGGACTGGCTTATGAAAAGAACATCTCACTGGCTTCACAGGCCTTTCTTCACTTTATAAAAGATAAGTTGCCTGAATATTGAAAAAAGCTCCAAATTTCGGTACACTAGAGAAAGATACAATTAGGAGGGGTTACTGCTATGATCATTGATAATGTAAAAGTTTATACACCAGAAAAGACATTTGTAAACGGCGGTATCATTCTTGAAAATGACCGCATCTGCCATATTTATACAGCAGAAAATAAGCCTGCTGATGGCTATCTTTCAGAAAATGATGTTCTGGATGGAGAAGGCGCCTATGCCATTCCAGGGCTGATCGACCTGCATTTCCACGGATGCAAGGGAGATGATTTCTGTGACAATTCCATGGAATCAATAGAACGAATCGCAGAATATGAAGCTTCTGTGGGAGTAACTGCCATTGCACCGGCTACCATGACACTTCCTGTAGAGGAACTGGTAGATGTTTTAAAAACTGCCGCACAGTACAAACATGAAAAGCACGACTATAAAAAAGCTGACCTGGTAGGCATAAACATGGAAGGGCCTTTTATCAGTCCTGTGAAAAAAGGCGCCCAGGATGACCGGAATATCCTTCCATGTGATACTGCCCTTTGTGAACGCTTCCTGGAAGCCTCAGAAGGCCTAGTCAAATTTGTAGGAATTGCGCCGGAGGAAAGCGAAAATTCTCTGGAATTTATCCGGCAGATGAAAGATAAAGTAGACATCTCACTGGCTCATACCAATGCAGATTACGATACTGCCCTGGCAGCTTTTAACGCAGGGTCAAACCACGCTGTCCATTTATACAACGGTATGCCGGAAATCCTTCACCGGGCTCCCGGAGTTGTAGGCGCCGTATTTGACAGCAAACATGTTATGGCAGAGATCATCTGTGACGGCATCCATATCCATCCGTCTTCTGTACGTGCTACCTTCCAGATGATGGGAGCAGACCGTATGATCCTGATCAGTGACAGCATGAGAGCCACCGGTATGCCTGACGGCCAGTATACTTTAGGCGGACTGGACGTAAAAGTAGTCGGAAAACTGGCAACTCTGGTTTCTAATGGGGCCATTGCCGGTTCTGCCACCAACCTTGCTGACTGTATGCGCACAGTTGTTAAAAAAATGGACATCCCACTGGAAACAGCGGTTGCCTGTGCTACCATCAATCCTGCAAAGAGCTTAAAGATCGATGACGAATACGGCTCCCTTGAAAAAGGTAAAAAAGCCAATGTGGTGCTTCTTGGGAAGGATCTGGAACTAAAAGCAGTTATAAAAGATGGAAAACGGATTTAAAAATGTACTCTCGGAATCTTTTTGTACTTGATTTTGCGAGAAGATTTTTTGTCAGTTGTGCCCAAATTTTTGAGGCGTTGGCGTTGCGTCCGCCTCTAAAATTCGGGTGCGACTGGCGGAAAATCGGCCGCAAAAGCAAGTGCATGAAAGATTCCGAGAGTACGTAAAAATGAAAGAGAGAAAAAAACATGACAATCATACGACCCATGCAGCCTGCAGACAAAGAAGCGGTTCTTGCAATGATGGAAGTTTTCTACACTTCCCCGGCCGTTTTCACTAATGGCTCTGCCACTATTTATTCCAATGATTTTGAAGCCTGTGTAAGCGATAATCCTTATCTGGAAGGTTATATGTTTGAAGAAAACGGGCAGATCCAGGGATATGCCATGACCGCCAAAAGCTTTTCTACGGAATTTGGCCGTCCCTGTATCTGGCTGGAAGACATTTATATCAAAGAAGCTTTCCGGGGTACTGGTATCGGAAGCCAGTTTCTTGAATTTATTGGAAACATGTATCCTGAGGCAGTCCTTCGTCTGGAAGTAGAAGAAGAAAACGGCAGAGCCGTTAAAGTCTATGAGAAAAATGGATTTAACGTCCTGCCGTATATGGAAATGAAAAAACTGTTGTAATAACCACAAACTTGTTTTGAAAAATTGATTTCAAAATTTAATTTAGAAGAATTTTGCTATATCCTCTACATTCTTCCTTGTCGGCATTTCAGGTCTAATCGCTCCGTATCCTACTGCGATCACGGAGACAACTTCCTGGGATGCCGGGATTTCTAAGTATTCACGAAGCTTTTCACTGTCACGGATCCCCATGATCAGAGTATCTAAGCCCATATCCTTTGCCTTCAACACCAGGTTTTCGTTCTGAAGTCCCAGATCATAACAGCCCCAGCCTTCACCTACTTCATTTTCAGCTACGCCTTCTCTTGAAAAACCGGAACGGGTTTTTACAAAAGCCGTAACAATAAGTACTGGTGCATTTGCACTGTTTTTCTGGTTAAATTCCGGAAGGCAGTCTTTTTTCACTTTTTCCAGCATTTCCGGTGACATTACCACATAATATCTGCCAGTCTGGGAATTTTTCCAGGATGGAGCCATCTGGGCAAAACGGATCATTTCTTCGATCTGCGCCTTTTCTACTGTCTTTCCTTCTTCATAAGCTCTTAAGCTTCTGCGTGCCATAAGGGTCTGGTTAAATTCCATAATAGTTCTCCTTTACGTTCTTATGTACTCTCGGAATCTTTATATAATCCTGAAATCTTTTACTTTCTAACAGGGAGTATAACATATCCGGAGCCTCTTTGGAATATACATACACCAATCTCTTTTATCTGGAGTTTCCCTATGGGTAGTTTTATAAAAAAATGGTTCCATCTGGTTTTGATCTTTGTTTTTGCCTATCTGGCAGGAAGTCTGGCCGGTCATGCTGCAAACCAGTTTCTTTCCGTTGATGGATCTTCCAAAAATGCAATCCAGAAATTCTCTCCAAAGCCAGTAGCCTTAACAGAAAATGGTATTCCCATTTATTCTGCCTCTGCTGACGGCAACTGGGGCTTAAGTTTTCCAAATCCCGGTCAGGCTCCCGTTGGAAATACAACAAATGACTATTTAAAGCAGTTTAATGCCTGTTATATGGGAGAGCCTGGTGAAAAAGTGATCTATCTCACCTTTGATGCCGGTTATGAAAATGGAAATACAGGGAAAATATTAGATGCATTAAAAAAGCATGGGATCCATGCAGCCTTTTTTGTAGTAGGAAATTATCTGGAAACAAGTCCTGAACTGGTAAAACGGATGGTAAATGAAGGACATATTGTTGGCAATCATACATACCACCATCCGGACATGTCAAAGATCTCTGACAAAGCAAGTTTTGAAAAAGAATTAAAGGATCTGGAAACCTTGTATACACAGGTCACTGGCCAGGCCATGAAAAAATATTACCGGCCGCCTCAGGGAAAATACAGTGAAAACAACTTAAAAATGGCTCAGGAGATGGGATACAAAACCTTTTTCTGGAGCCTTGCTTATGTGGACTGGTATCAGGATAAACAGCCCTCAAAAGAAGAGGCGTTCGAAAAACTGTTAGGCCGTATCCATCCCGGAGCCATCGTACTGCTTCACAGCACCTCAGATACTAATGGTGCTATCCTGGATGAACTTCTTACGAAATGGGAAGAAATGGGATATCATTTCGCCACCTTAGATGATATCTGATGTACTAGTACATCGTTTTAAGACTCCGGCACTACAACAGCTTTATTTCCAATTAATTCCAGTTTGTCGCTGTTGCTGCCTTCTCTTTTTATATGAGCCGTTTTAACAGCAGCTCCGGATGCACAGGCCGCTGTGATCGTTCCCTGGGCGCCTGCAAGTTCCACAGTCTCATCTACAATGCCAAACTCTGAGCCTGTAAAGGTAAGGTTTCCGCCCTCCAGCCGGACTGCAGAAGGATGGTCTGCATCCAGCTCTCCCCCGTTCCAGTCGCTGCAGACAGCATTGCCGCTGGCAGATTCCAGTTCCAGGCTTCCTTCTCCCCTGACGGTCAGTGTACCTGTACCTTTTTTGATCACAGGTCCCTGGCTTTCCAGGTGGCTTACTGTATCTTTTTTCAGCTGAAGGATCAGATCCCCTTCCACTTCGATCACCGGTTCTGCTGTGTCCAGGCTTCCTGCTTCCAGTTCGTCCAAAGTCAGGATATACTGTCCTCTGCTGTTTCTAAGTGTCCAGCCAGCTTCCCTGGTGGTCTTTCCATTTTCAGGGATCAGTACCTTTTCTCCTTCGATCTTAACAGAAGTAAGAGGAACCTGGTTTCTGGAAGTAGTCAGATTGAATTTGGACGCTACAAGCATTCCAAAAGTAGCTACTCCTGCGCAGCAGGCTGCCACCAGACCGATAAACAGAACGGTGCGCACCATTCTTCCAATAAATTCCTTAGGCAGCTGCTGCATGTTTCGCTTCCTCCAGTTTCTTGTTAAACTGCTCATAAAAATCCCCAGAAGCATCAAAGGGCTCCATATAGAACTTTTTCAGGATATATAAGCACAATGCCTTTGACTTTTCCTGTCCTTCACTTCCAAAACTTTTTATCTTCTGTCCCATTTCTTTTGCAAAATAATGCCAGTCAGAAACGAATTTCTCATATTTTCCGAAATCCGGCACATCGATCCATTTACGTACCTTTACTTTGGTCCTGTTTTCTTTTTTACATTCGTGGATCTGTAAAAAATACTGGAATGAACCATTTTCATACAGGCGGCCCAATGGGAACAGGCGGCAAAATCCCGGTCTGAATGGATGAACGGAGCATCTTCCTTCTTCATTTAAGAAAGAACAGGCTTCCTTTTCTCCTGCCATTTTCAGATTTGGAAGGATCAGTCCGTCTGACATGTTTAACTCGATCCGGCCTTTTAACAGATCCTCAAAGGATAGCCCTGTTCCTGTACTTAAACAGTAAATATCATAGGGATCCAGTAAAATAGAGGATCCCATTCCCTGACAGCAGGCAGAACAGCCTTTACAGTCGCCGCAGTCTGCTTTTACCATATCTGAGGAACTGTACAGCTTTCCATCTGATATTTCTTTTAAATCTATTTCGCGTTCCATTGTTTCTTTTGTTTCCTTTCACATTCCAGCGGTTCTTCTGTCCATTTAAATCAGTTACGGCCCGATAGTCACCGGTACACCTACTGCACAGTAACTCCACAGAATATCCATTACATCATTTGTCATGGCAATACAGCCTGCTGTTCCTCTGTCTCCCTGATTTCCATGGATCTCAATGGCTCCTCCTAAAGGAGTATCCCATGGGGGTGTCACACCTGCTTTATTGGCATCTACAATAGCCTGATACTGTTCCTGGGTAATAAGGCCGGTGGACAGACCTCTCTGGGCATCTTCAATATTGGGATAGGACAATCCCAGTGCCAGATAATATTTGCTCTTGTCATTTCTGGTACATACGTAGAAGCTGCCTGACGGAGTGATCTCATCCCCCTCCTTTACTTTATCACCAGTAGCCGACTGCCGTCCCAGCTTGGCATCCCAGATACCGATCACCTTCTTATTCTGCATCAGGGTCAGCTTGCTCTGGCGTTTGCTGATATAGATGCTGATACCGGTGGCTGTCGGGGTGATAGATGCCGGGTCTGGTTTGGCTGCAGAGGTTTCTGTATTCTGAACAGCATCTGACTCCTTTTGGCTTCCATCTGCCTTGTTTTCTGTACTCTGGGTCTTATCTGTACCGGCTGCAGGATTTTCTGTTGCCTGTGAGCCCTTTGCCCCATCCTGGTCATTCTGGCTGGCATCTGTCACCGGTGTTGCCTGGCCATCAACAGCTTCAACGGTGCTGTTAATGGCAATGATCTGTTCTGCCATCGCGCCGGAAGCTGCTGTTACAGCCAGTCCTACTGCCAGAAAACCTCCCATCAATAATCTTCTATATCTCATAAAACGCATCTCCTTTTGGAAAACATATACCCGCTTTTTTCTATCTGCTCCCCATTTTACCAGAACACCGCTTTATGGGCAACCGCCGTTTGTTTAAGATTTTCTGTCAGTTTTCCAGCTATACCTGAATAAACTTTCTTAGTTCCCAACCACCTGTACCTGGCTTCCTATACCTGCGCTGCTGCGTTTTTTGGTGACAATGATTTTTCGCTCGATCCGGTCCTTCAGCTCTCCTACATGAGATATAATGCCTACCAGCCGTTGACCCTCTGCCAGATCATTTAAGGAACGGATCGCCTGGTTTAAGGAGTCTTCATCTAACGAACCAAAACCTTCATCTACAAACATAGCATCCAGGCGGATCCCGCCTGCGCCTGCCTGGATCTCATCGGAAAGCCCCAATGCCAGTGAAAGGGACGCCTGGAAGGATTCTCCGCCGGAAAGTGTTTTTACACTTCGCTCTGTTCCGTTGTAATGATCGATAACATTTAATTCCAGACCTGCTTTTTCCTTCTTGCCTTCCCCATTTTCCTGCCGTTTTAACTCATACTGGCCACTGCTCATGGTCATAAGCCGCAGATTGGCCCTGCGCAGGATCCGGTCAAAATAAGCCATCTGCACATAGGTTTCAAGCTCAATCTTGCGCTTTCCGCTAAGTGTGCCCCCTGCTGTATCAGAAAGTGCCCGCATCCACACATATTCCTGTTCTGCTGCTGCCATTTTTTCCTGCTGTCCCTGAACAGCCTCATAAATACGCCGGTTGCTTTGCAGCTGTGAAAACTGTTTGGAATAAGCTTCTTCCCAGTTTTTCTTCTCTTCTGAGAATGTATTGATCTTTGCCTGTATCTCATCTTCAGAGCTTTCCACTGTGGAAGAAATCTGGCTTTTTAAGGTTTCCATCGAAGATTTCAGGCTTTCACACTGCTGTTTTAACTGACCAAGTGTTTCATCCGCCTGCTTCAGATTCTTCTCTAATGCCTGTTTTTTCTCTGTTTTAGCTTTCAGGACAGCATCTATCTCATGGGTTGTCATAAAACCATATACCTGGCCTTCTTCTTCAATCTGTCTCTTTAACTCTTCCAGCTGTATTTCCAGTTTCTGGATATCCAGGGCCTTTTGGGAAATGCTGTCTGAAAGAGTCTTCTGACGGATCTCCAGCTTTTCTGCCTGTATCTGCAAATGATCTAATAGATCTGCTTTTTCTCTGTTTTTCCTGATCTCTGCCTGAACTGCTTCCAAAGCATCCCTGTTTTCTTCTTTTAACTGTATATATGCAGCTTTTATCCAAACAAGCATCTGCTGTATGTCCTGCATACCTGACTGTATCTGTGTACTTTGCAGATCTTCCTGCTGCTTTTCCAGCTGTAATATCTCCATGCTCTGCTTTATAAGAAGAGAAAGGCTTCCTGCTGCTGATGAATAAATGTTCCGGGTCTTTAACAGCTTATCCTGGAGTACTTTTTCCTTCTGTTCTAAAGCCGCCAGTTCTTTCTGGCATTTTTCAAGAGATTCTTTTGCCGTCTGAGCTTCTTTTAACTTCTGTTCACAGGAAGATAATTCCTCTGACAGATGCATTTTTACTTTTATGACATCCTGGCTTTCTGCTGCACTTTTTTCTGTCCCGGAACCTTCCATATGCGGTGCTTCTGATATCTCATTCCAGACGTCCCCAAAGATCTTCCCTCCTTTATTTTTATACTGCTCCCGCAGATCCCCCAGTTGCTCCTTCATCTGACCGGCCTGGGCACTTAACTGCTGTACATTTTTTTCTTTCAGCTCTAATATTTCCCTCTTCCGGTCCAGAACCTTTTTATCCGGCACCTGATCTGCGATCACTGCCAGCTGGGGATGATGAAGGGAACCACAGACCGGACATTTCTCCCCTTCCTTTAAATGCTTCGCCAGAAGACCTGCCTGTGCATCCAAAAATGCCTGTTCCAGTTGGTTATAAACCTTCCTTTCCTCATTTCTTTCCGCAACAGCTTTCTCATATTTATCCCAGGTCTCCCATAATCTTCTCTCCGCCTGTTGTAACTGGACTACCTGGGTCTTAAACTCCCGTAACTGCCCTGCTCTTACCTGCAGTACCAGCTCTGTTCCAGCCAGTTCCGTAAGGACTGTTTCCTTCTTTTTCCGTTCTTCTTTCTGCAGCACAAGTTCATTTTCATTTTTTTCCAGTTCTGCTACTTTCTTTTCCCCGGCATCTTTTTCTATAACTGCCTGATTTAAAGCATTTTCCCCGTCTGCAAGCTGCTTTGCCTTGTCCTGCACTTCTTTTAAGATACTTTGCAGCCGTTCTTTTTGGGCGTCTACCCCTTTCAGGCTTTCCCGGGCTTCTTTATTCTCCTGTATTGCCTGTTCCAGAGAAGCTTTTTCTGTGTTTAATCTTCCAGCTGCCTCTTTCTCTTTTTCAATCTGGTCTGCCTTTTCACCGGCTGTTTTTTTCTTCTTTATAAAGGCTTCCAGACCATCTTTTTGTGCCCGTAAACCGCGGATCTCCTCTGCCAGCAGCTCACAGTCTCCGGCTGCTTCTTCTGCTTCCTTTTTCTGTTCCTCAGCCTCTGTTACCTTTGGAACTAACACCTTAAGCTGTTCCTGCTTTGCTTCCAGGTTTTTCTTCATTTTCTGCTTTTGCTGTGCTTCTCCAAGCCCCCGGCTTGCAGCTTTTATTTCTTTATCCAGACCGTTTATGTGGTCTTTTACCTCTCTTAAACTGTCTTCCTGCCGTTTTATAGCATCTACAAGAAGCTGGATCCCCCGGATGGTCTTTCCCTCAAATTTCGCCTTTTTCAGTTCTTTCCATTCTGCCTCAGCCTGGGGATCTTCGCTGATAAATGCATCACCTAAATACTGGAGGATGCTTAAACGCATGCCATCATACTCTTTCCATTTCCCCTTCACTGCATCCCGCAGCCGGTTTTCAATATCCTGATAGATCCCCGTATGGAAGATCTGGCGGAATATCTCCCCCCGCTCTGTAGTTCCGGCTAAAAGCAGTTTCTGAAAATCTCCCTGGGCGATCATGGCAATCTGGGTAAACTGGCGGTAATCCAATCCCATTAACTCTGTTATAGCTTTTGTCACTTCTCTGGTTTTCGTCACAGGCTGCCGGCCGTCAGGAAAAACAAGCTCTGCCTCTGCTTTCTGTAAGGTAAATCCCGTTCCTCTGCCCTTTGGACGCAGATATTCCGGATTTCTGGTAACTTTATAATCTTTTCCCTGATAGATAAATGTCAGTTCCACATAAGTAGGAACATCCTCCGGTGCGTATTTGCTGCGAAACATTCCTGTTTCCCTTACATTTCCGCTGGCTTCCCCATAAAGGGCAAAGGTAATAGCATCAAAAAGAGTGGTCTTTCCCGCACCTGTATCACCGGTGATCAGATAAAGCCCTTTTTCCCCCAGCTTTTCAAAATCAACTACTGTCTTTTCCCCATAAGGCCCAAAGGCGCTTATAACCAGTTTTTTCGGCTTCATTCTTTCACCTCCCGGATGATATTACCTACAAACTCTTTCTGTACCTGGCTCATAGGCTGATTATTCTGCAGCTCATAAAATTCCATAAACAGCTCCATTTCTGATTTTTGCTCCACTGCCTGGGCTGCCGTAAGCTCCATATTTCCCCTGGTCCTGCGGTTATCATATTCCAGCTGCATAATATTGGGATAAATGACCCGCAGCTTCTGAAGACCGTCCAAAATATCCTCTTCATCTGTCAATGTCACATGAAGGTAATCATCGCAGTTTTCATTTTCATAAAATGACTTTGCAGTTACTTCCATATAACTGCCGCGGATCTTTCGCATATCCCGCAGTGGACGCAGAAAAATAGCTGATATATCTACATTTCCTTTTTCTTTTAACTCCACCACAGTAATGGATTTCTCCTGCCCCGCCTCTGAAAAAGAGTATTTCAGAGGCGTGCCGCAGTAGCGCACCTGGTCTCTTCCCACTGTCTGTGGACTGTGGATATGGCCCAGTGCCACATAGTCAAAATCATCAAAAACAGAGGCATCTACATTGTCAAGTCCCCCTACAGACACCTCTTCTGACTCACAACGCATGGCGCCTGTAACAAACTGATGGGCTATTAACACATTCCGCACATCTGTATCTATATCCATATGGGAAACAGCCATTTTCACTGCGCTCTGGTGATCGCACACTGCTTCTGCTTCTTTTTCAAATTCTCCCCCTTCAAAAGCATGGCGGACTACAGCCGGTTTTATGAAAGGCAGCAGATGGATGCACACTTTTCCATATTCATCCGTAAATTCCACCTTCTCTGTCTTTCCCTCATATACAGGAGCCACGTAAATGCCGCTTTTCTTCATCAGCCGTCCGCCATAGGAAACACGTTCCGGGGAATCATGGTTTCCACTGATCATAAACACGGGCAGTCCCATTTCATTCAGGCTTGTGAGAAAATCATCAAATACCTGCACTGCCTCTGCCGCCGGAACCGGCTTATCATAAATATCTCCTGCTAAAATGATTCCCTCCGGCTGATGCTCTTTTGCAGCCTTTAATATCTGTCCCAGAATATATTTCTGGTCCTCCAGCATGGAAAATTCATTGACCCGCTTTCCAATATGCAGGTCTGATAAATGAAACAGCTTCATAAAAACCTCCCAACCTATATAATGTACTCTCGAAATAAGAGTACATTATACCAAAAAGGCACCGCAAAAAAACTTTTTTCTTTTGCGGCACCTCTCATTCCACTTGATCATGTGTATTCGTTACTGCTCTAACTGCTTCTTATAGATCTCAATTACTTTCTTCATCATTTCAGGACCTGGTGCTCCGATGGTCATACGCTTTTCTACACAGGTCTTCATGCTGATGGCTTCGTATACATCTTCCTCAAACACAGGACTGATCTTCTTATATTCCTCTAATGAAAGATCATCTAAGGCAATGCCCTTGTCAATGCACAGCAGTACCAGCTGTCCTACAATGCCATGGGCATCACGGAACGGCACGCCATGATTTACCAGGTAATCAGCTGCATCTGTAGCATTGGTAAAGCCATTCTTTGCACTGGCTTCCATTACATCCTTGCGGAATTTCATGGAAGAGATCATACCGGTAAATAAGGACAGGCAGCCCTTCACTGTATCAATAGCATCAAAGGTCAGCTCCTTATCTTCCTGCATATCCTTATCATATGCTAAAGGAAGTCCTTTCATTGTGGTAAGCATAGAAACCAGGGCACCGTAAACGCGGCCGCTCTTTCCACGGATCAGCTCTGCAATATCAGGATTCTTCTTCTGAGGCATAATGCTGCTTCCGGTGCTGTAAGAATCATCGATCTCTACGAAACGGTATTCATTGGTATTCCAGATAATGATCTCCTCACTGAAACGGCTTAAGTGCATAGCAATCGTAGATAATGCGCTTAATAGCTCGATCAGGTAATCGCGGTCAGAAACAGAATCCATGGAGTTTAAGGTTGGACCATCAAAATCCAGAAGCTTTGCAGTATACTCTCTGTCCAGAGGATAAGTAGTTCCAGCCAGGGCGCCGGAGCCTAATGGACAGTAATTCATTCTCTTGCGGATATCCTGTAAACGGGAACGGTCCCTGGAGAACATTTCAAAATATGCACCTACGTGATGAGCCAATGTTACAGGCTGTGCTTTCTGTAAATGAGTAAAGCCAGGCATAAATGTCTCTGTATTTGCTTCCATGATCACCAGAAGTTCTTTTAAAAGTTCTTTTACAAGAACGTCCATCTCATCGATCTCATCTCTTGTATACAGCTTCATATCCAAAGCTACCTGGTCGTTGCGGCTGCGTCCTGTATGAAGGCGCTTTCCTGCTTCACCAATACGTTCTGTTAAGGTTCCTTCTACGAAAGAATGGATATCCTCATATTCAGAGTCTGACGGGATCACCAGCCTGCCGCTGTCAAGGTCTTCCCTGATGCCTTCAAGACCTGCCACAATGGCATCTCTGTCTGCTTCTGTCAGAATTCCCTGTTTTGCTAACATCTTTACATGGGCAATGCTGCCTCTGATGTCCTGACGGTAAAATTTCTGATCAAATGAAAGTGATTCATTAAAATTCTGTACCAGCTGGTCTGTTTCTTTTGTGAAACGTCCGCCCCAAAGCTTCATAATTGATGTCTCCTTTTACTTTTCTTTTTATATCTGCATGTATGATTATTCATTATACATTATAAATTCACATTTTGCGGCTATTTTTTCTGTTTTTGCCTATTTTTTTCTTATTTTTTTCATTTACAGCTGTAAACAGGGCTGCACCAGCAAACACAGCCAGGCTTACACCGGTGATCATGGCACCGGTTTTTAAGCCTTCCGGCTCATAGGTCAAAGTGATCTCATGATCGCCTTCACTTAAGTCTGCTGCCACAAATGTATCAAAGATGGACCTGGTTTCTGTTTCCACACCGTCTACTGTAAATTTCCAGCCCTTATCATAAGGAATGCTTGTATACATGGTACCGACTGTATCTGCATGAATAGTACCGGAAAGCTGCGTATCTGTCCACCTGGACAGTTTTACAGGATTCTGATCCATTTTTTCATAAAACTCTTTAAACGTCTCTGTATCAAAACGCCATACTTCTGCCTGAAGTGTTGGATTTCCATCATCTTCACAGCGAAGCTCCACCTCTGTTCCTCTTACAAGATAACCAAGTTCCAGGAAATAACCTCTGTCCACATTGTCAAAGGTCTTGCTTTTTTCGCCCATGGCGGCAGTAACCTTTTCCACCTTTTTGTTGGTCACATATACATAATACTGACCATTTTCTTCTGATGTAAAGGTAAACTTTTTGCCTTCTGCAGCTCCTTCATTGGACACTAAAACATCCCTGGTTCCCAGCACATTGCAAAGATCATTCTGGACGACAGCCGGGTTGCCGGAATCTAACAGCCAGTTGCCTTCCACATCCCCCGGGAGCATAAATGCCACAGGCAGTGTATATTTATTCTCATAAAGCCACATGGAACCTTTTCGTCCCAGCTGGTCCTGTAAGCCAGTTGAAGGCTGCTGATCCGGATAAATGCCATAGCGGATGGAAAACAGACTGTCCACCAATGGGGTGCTTCCCTTGATGCTGTAAGCATTCGTAGAGCTTTCACAGCCAAGGTATCTTACAAAATCCGATAAAGAAGCATTGGCTACAGAAGAAAACAGGGATGCCGACGGATAATTCATCCATGCCCCGTCATTTTTAGTCTTGCTGTCTCCCTTTTCCACTCTGTAAAAGGTGTCACTTTTAATGTTTCCAGCCAGCTGTATGGTGTCTTCATTATCCTTTACATAGGCTGTTCTGCTGGTAGTGGGAAGACTGCTGACACCTAAATTTAAAGCCGTTTCCACTGCCACTAAAAGCAGTGTGAGCATCATGACCGCATCTTCATTCCAGTGCTTTCTCTTGTACAGATAAACAAGTCCTATATACAGAGAAAGGAAGATAATAGCTGCATAAAACACAGAAAAATGAAATTGCTCTGAGTTATCCACAAGTTTCTCTGCCATGATCACAAAAATGACCGCACCCCAGAAAGCCCATACCACCTGCTTCCAGGAAATTTCTTTTAATTCCAGGCATGCCTGATGGCACATAGTCAGCACCAGGGCAATATAAATAAAGGACTGTCTGCAGGGAAGGCTGTTTGGATAATGGAAACCATGCCAGATGAAGTTTAACACATTAATGGAAAAGCTTGCATAAAACATTAACAGCAGACCACAGTAAACTGCCTTTTCCCGCACTGTTATCTTCTTTGCCCCCAGATAAAGGAGCAGGAACATAAGTACCGCCACACCACAGTAAATATTAGGCCAGTGGTCCAGACCTATCTCCGTTCCCACATTTCCAATATGGCGGGCGATCATATCAAAAATAGAAAAATAGCAGCTGATAGTCTTTGGAAAATCAAAGTCACCGGAAGCAGTTGCCTGTAAAGCATAGATCTCCGGCAGAAGCACTACAGCTGCCAATCCTCCTGCAAGGAGAGAATAAAAGCCAAAACGCACTCCTGTTGCTGCCAGTTCTTTTACTCCCTTTGGCGGATTTAAAATGACCTGCATGATCACATACATGACCATAAAAATACAGATCATAATAGAAATATAGTAGTTGGACAGAATAGAAAGTCCCAGGGTAATGCAGTAGAACAGCCCCTTTTTCTCCCGTACCAGCTGCTCTGCCCCATAGAGGATCAGTGGCAGAAGCCAGATGCAGTCCAGCCACATGATATTCCAGCTGTAAGCTGCCATATAACCGCTTAAAGCATAGAAAATACCAAAAACACCGGCTATAAAATGCTTTTTTTCAAAATGACGGTTCAGATACCAGGTAAACGTCACGCCACAGATGCCTGTTTTTATGGTGATCAGGATGGTCATAAATTCAATGATGAATTTCTTTGGACATAAAATGATCAGCCAGTTCACCGGACTTGCCAGATAATAGGCATAAAGGGCAGAAAAATTCACTCCCATACCAATATCCCAGCTGTATAGCAGGCTCCCCCCCTGCTTTAGTTTGTACTGGAATTCAGAAAAAAAAGGGGCATACTGATGGTACATGTCTGTCCGTAAAAAGCACTCTTCCCCAAATGGGAAAATACCTCTCTGGGCAAAAAGAATGATCAGGACAGCTACCGGCACAAAAAAGGCTGCGATCAGACCATCACCTGGGCGCAGAAAGCGGAAGCCTCCATTTCCCGGCTCACTTTCGTTTTCCGGCTCGTCTTTAAATTCTTCCGGTGCTTGTACATCTTCTCTCTCATCCGCGTCGGCCTTATGGACAGCATCCACTTTTTCTTCTCTTGCAGCTGCTGTCTGTTCTTTCGCTTTCCCCAGACTTCCCGCCTTTTTTTTCTCTTTTTTTATTTCTATTTGCACTGGCTCACTTTCCTGTGATCTTTCCTGTAAATTTTTCTGTGATTTTTCCTGCGAGCTTTCCTGTAAATTTTCCTGCAAAGATGCTGCTTCCTCCCTGTTGTCTGCATTTTTTACCGTAACCGGTCTCTGGACCATTTCCAAAACTGCGTCCAGTTCCTTCTCTACCTGTTCTATTTCTTCACGACTCACTGCATTCACCTTTCCTACAGCTGTTCCTATTTCTTTTTAAAGATCCAAAGTTTGCTGAACACATAATTTGCCACCATATTGATAACAGAAACTGTCAGTTTGCAGAACATTTCATAAACAAGCCCTCTGTCTCCTCCCAGCTTCACCATCACTACCAATAAGATCCAGGTCGCCACTCCTGAAATAGCTCTTGCCGCAAAAAAGGCACCGCCCTCTTTTAATAGGTAAGAGGGGCGCATGTTAAAATTGCGGAATACAATGATCTTATTTACAATATAGGCAAATAATACCGCAGCCAACCATGAAAAAGCCTGGGATACACCAACACCCATGGACATCTTCCTGAATAACGTATAGGAAACAAAGTCCACAGCTGTTGTCAGCACACCACAGACCAGGTAGCTGATAGTCTCATAATTTACACATTTTTTCCATAATTTTCCAAACACGTTTTTTCTCCTGCATCTGACCTTATATTTCTTTTCCCCAGTCAGTTCTTTCTATAATATTTTAACCTGTCTGATACGGGATCGCTCCGTGCTTTGCACTCTCCCAATCCTGCCATTTATGCTTCCTTAATCAGAACTTAGAAACTCCTGTGCCCCTTCTGAATAATGCAGTTCCCCATCTTCTGTGATGAACACTGCATATACACCATCCAGTGAATCAGCCAGTTTCATTCCATTTTCCAGACCTAAAGCAAAGCAGGATGTGCTCAATCCGTCTCCATCCACAGAAAGTTTTGAAATGATCGTCACCTGGGTAAGGCCATTTTCATAAGGATAGCCTGTATGCGGGTCTAAAATGTGATGATAATTCACCCCATCCTGGATAAAATGCCGTTCATACACCCCAGAGGATACAACAGATAAGTCATTGATATCCAAAGCTGCTACTGTTTCCGTACGGTCTGCAAAAGGTTTCTGAAGACCGATCTTAAAAGGCTTTCCGTCTGTTTTTTCACCTACACAGACTACATTGCCTCCCAGGTTGATAATAGCACTTTGTACCCCCTGTTCTGTTAAATAATCTTTGATCCGGTCTGCAATATACCCCTTTGCAATGGCTCCCAGATCAATCGCTGTATCATCATCTGCAAAAGTAACTGTATTTCCTTCTAATAAGACTTTCTTATAACCTACTTTTTCAAGAGCCGCCTGGATAGCTGTGCTTTCCGGCACTGCTGGATCTGCCCCTGCAAAGTCCCAGAGACTGCTTAAAGGCTCAATCGTAATATCAAAGGCCCCGCCGGACATTTCACAATACTCCAGTCCCTTCTTTAAAACCTCCGCGGTTTTATCAGAAACTGTAAACTGTCTTTCTCCCGGCTTTCTGTGGTTCATCTGGTAGATCTCACTTGTATCGATGGTGGTACTTAAAACATTTTCATATTCCCTGCACACATCCAGAGCACCATCTAATATCTCTTCTTTATCTGTATCATACAAGGTAACACTGACAAAGGTATTCAGCAGAAAATCCATTTTATTTATGGGCTCTTTTGTCTTCTCTGTACAGCCTGTTAATGACAGCACCAGACAAAGAACTGTAAGCAGGATGCAATTTCGTTTTTTCATATATTTATTATCTCTTTTTTCCATAAGCACATTCCATATTTTGTCACGCAACGCATGAACAGTAATCATTTTATCACTATGACAGTTTTACTGTCAACATAACCAGAAAGACTTTGAAAAGAACAGGGATTTAGTATATACTTGTAAATGAAAATGAGTTACAGGAGATCCCATATGAATCTTTCCTATTTAAAATACGCTGTAGAAGTAGAAAAAACCGGTTCTATTACAAAAGCAGCCCAGAACTATTATATGAACCAGCCCCATTTAAGCAAGATCATCCGTGAACTGGAGCGTGATCTTGGATGTCCCATCTTTGACCGTACCAGCAGGGGAATGATCCCTACTGTCCGTGGAGAAGAATTCCTGCGCTACGCAAAAGGGATCATGGAACAGGAAGCCCAGTTAGACAAGCTCTGCTCCAGAAATAAGGAATGTCCCCGTGAAATTCGTCTTTGCGGTCCCCGCGCTTCTTATATATCCAGCACTTTAAAGAATTTTTTAAAAGAAGATGACCGGCTTTTTACGACCAATGTGCGCTATAAAGAAACAAACTCCAAGGACGTGGTCCGTCTGGTCTCTTCCAAAGAATTTGACTTAGGCATTGTCCGCTGTCAGGTACTTTACGAACCATTTTTCCTTAAAATGATACAGGATGAGCATTTGGACAGCAAGGTCTTATGGCAGTTCTCTCCTAAGGTACTTATGTCCCCCTCGCATCCTCTTGCAGGAAAGGAGCCTTTAGACCACCTTGATTTTTCCCAGTCCGTAGAACTGCTTCAGGGAGATATCCAGTATCCTTCTTTTACCCCGGAAAATACTGACTGTGTCCTTCCGGACAGTGATCCCCGCCATACCATTTATATTTATGACCGGGGCAGCCAGTATGAATTTCTCCGCCATCTTCCAGGTGCCTATATGTGGACTTCTCCTGTTCCGTACAGTACCCTTACAGAAGCAAAACTGATCCAGAGAGAATGTACCCGCCCGGATAATGTATTCAAGGACCTTTTAGTCTGTCGCAGCAACTACCGCCTGTCCAAAGCAGAAACAGAACTGACCCAGTGGCTGGGCCGCACTATCAGCCAGCTGTCTGACTAACTGGCTGCTCTGTTTTGTAAGACCATTTTTATCAGGTCTTAAAATACCGTCTTGAAAATAACAATATTCTCAGTAACAGAGCTGGCCATTTTTTCGTTTATTTTTCTGTTACTGAGTATTTTTTTCTTTCTGCTTTCTGTTTTTATTCACATTTCACAATTTTCTTCTCATTAACCAGTGATATACTTACAGGAATACCATTATTCCATTTTTGCATCTAGTCAAACTTTTATCAATGTGCTACTATATAGCTGTTAAAGAAATAACGAACAGATACATATAGTCAATCACACAACTATATTTTTAGGAGGTCATAATTATGAGATTCACATTACCAAGAGATTTATACCATGGAAAAGATGCACTGGAGTCCTTAAAGACACTGCCTGGCAAGAAAGCCATTGTTGTTGTAGGCGGCGGCTCCATGAAGCGTTTCGGTTTCCTGGATAAAGTAGAAGCTTACTTAAAAGAAGCAGGAATGGAAGTTCAGTTATTTGAAGGCGTTGAGCCAGATCCTTCTGTAGAGACCGTTATGAAGGGGGCAAAAGCTATGCAGGAATTCAAACCTGACTGGATCGTAGCTGTAGGTGGTGGTTCACCAATCGATGCTGCAAAGGCTATGTGGGTATTCTATGAGTATCCTGATACCAAGTTTGAAGACCTGATCACACCATTCAGCTTCCCAACACTGCGTACAAAAGCTAAATTCTGTGCTATCTCCTCTACCTCCGGTACAGCTACCGAAGTTACTGCATTCTCTGTAATCACAGATTATGCTAAGGGAATCAAATATCCTCTGGCTGACTTCAACATCACACCAGATGTTGCTATCGTTGACCCGGCTTTAGCAGCTACTATGCCTAAGAAGCTGACCGCACATACTGGTATGGATGCTATGACCCATGCTATCGAGGCTTATGTTTCCACACTGCACTGCGAATACACCGATCCATTAGCACTCCATGCAATCGAACTGATCAACAAATATCTGGTTGCTTCCTACAATGGCGATCTGGATGCCCGTGCTAAAATGCATGACGCACAGTGCTTAGCTGGTATGGCATTCTCTAACGCATTATTAGGTATCGTTCACTCTATGGCACACAAGACTGGTGCTGCTTACTCTGGCGGACATATTGTTCATGGATGTGCTAACGCAATGTACCTGCCAAAGGTTATCAAATACAACGCAAAAGAACCTGAAGCAGCTGCAAGATATGCTAAAATCGCTAAGTTCATCAACCTGCCAGGAAATACTGATGAAGAACTGGTAGATGCTCTGATCGCAAGGATCCGCGAGATGAACAAGGATCTGGATATTCCTACCTGCATCAAGTACTATGAAGGCGGAATCATCGATGAGAAAGAATTCATGGAGAAACTGCCTAAGGTTGCAGAACTGGCAGTAGGCGATGCCTGCACCGGCTCCAACCCAAGAAGCATCAACCCAGATCAGATGGCTAAGCTGCTTAAGTGCTGCTACTATGATGAGGAAGTTGATTTCTAATTCATAGAAATTCATAAAAGATCTGAAGATCCAGAATTGAATAAGAAATTTTTTAAGGGCTGCGATTCAAAACCGCAGCCCTTATTTGATCAAAGGATATTCTTATGATTCTTTTAAAACAATATTCAACAATACATTTAAGCCCACACCACACAGTACTGCAATAAATACCGGTGAAGTACAAAGCATATTTAAAAATGGCGAAAGTCCATCTGCCCACTCTTTATAAGTAGAAGTACACTGATATGGAAGCATGACTGCTAAAGTAAGAGTAATTCCCGCTACCAGTGTATTTCTTAATGTTCTTGGAGATGATACAATGGAATCGATCCCGGAAAACATGATGGAAGCCGCTGAGATTAGAAAAACAGCTCCGATAACCGGTTTAGGAATACCTGCCAGGATATATGCCATTTTAGGACAGAAACCATAAAGTAGGAAGAGCCCCCCTGCAAACTGGGTCACACGTCTGGAAGCTACACCGGTAGCTGCCACGATACCTATATTCTGTGTATAAGATGTACATGGCAGGCCTCCAAAAAGAGCTGTGATCATACAGCCAAGGCCACTGGCCATGATTCCCTTATCAATATGCTTTACTCTGTACACCTCATCACAGGCTGCACAGGTTGCAGCATAATCTCCTACAGACTCAAAAATAGCTCCCATATATCCACTAAAACCACCGATAACAGCTGCCGCTATAATGGTGATCGCACCACTTGGCTGTCCTTCCATACCTGTAAATGGGAAAAGACGCGGGATTCTCAGCCATGGGGCTGTGTGAACTGCTTCCCAGTCAAAAATCCCCAGAAAAGATGATACCACTACTCCTACGATCACAACTGTAACAAGTATAAATCCCTGGGAAATGATTCCTTTTGTTTTAAATTTAAGTACAAGTGCCAGTAAAAATGAAATCAGTGCCAGGATCAGATACAACGGTTCCTGTTTGGAAAATGTCCACTGGACTGCAATCCTTGCTGCTACAAAGCCAATTGCAGTTACTACAGAACCAACCACTACCGGTGGAAGAAATTTTCTTACTTTACTGACTGTTTTGGTCACTCCAAGTACTGTCTGGATCAGACCTCCTATAAGGGATGCGCCCCATACAGCAGGAAGGCCATAAACACCTGCTATATTACCCATGGAAGACATCAAAGCAGAAGATGAACCTTGCACAATAGGAAGCCTGTTTCCTACCGTTGTCTGAAGAAAAGTGCATATACCCATGCAGAAAAAGCAGGCACAAAGCAAAGTAGGTACAAAATCAGGTTGATCGATCCCGGCTAAAGAAGCAAAGCCGGCTGCCCACATAAAAGGTGTGAAATCCACTAATGTGATCTGAAGTGCAAAAAGGATCGCTTTCCACAATGGTTTTGGAACATCTTCTATTCCGTATGCAATTTCAATGTTAGATTCTGGCTGTTCTTCAAATACCGCCTGTTCTGGGTCATACATAAAACCACTTCCTATTCTCATTCTTAATTTTTCAATCTTTATCTTAGTTTTTAAACCAATTCTATTTCTGTTCCTGTTTTTCCTTCAATTCCATCTTCCGCTTTTTCAAGCAACGTGATCAGTGCTTTTCTTCCTTTGCCAGATTTTGCAAAAGCAACTGCTGCCTCTACCTTTGGAAGCATGGAACCAGGCGCAAACTGTCCTTCTTCTATATAAAATTCCGCTTCTTTCACACTCATATGATCCAACCACTTTTCTCTTGGTGTACCATAGCCGATCGCCACTTTTTCTACTGCTGTAAGAATGATCAGATAATCTGCCTCCAGCTCTTCTGCCAGTTTTTCAGATGCAAAATCTTTATCTATGATCGCTTCCGTGCCAATATAGTCTCCGTTTTCGTTCTTTACTACAGGAACACCGCCGCCTCCGCAAGCGATCACGATCTGGCCTTCTTCCACCATTCCACGGATAGACTCCATTTCAAGGATATCCACAGGCTTTGGTGAAGGAACTACACGGCGTATCCCTCTGCCTGCATCCTCTGCAAATACAAAACCTCTTTCTTTTCTCAGAATCTCTGCTTCCTGTTCTGTTACATAAGCTCCGATTGGTTTTGACGGCTTTTTAAATGCCTCATCTTCCGGATCCACCTGAATTTGGGTAAGAATGGTGGTAATAGGTTTATGGATTCCGGATCTTCTCAGTTCATTTCTTAAAGCTCTCTGAAGATCCAGACCAATATATCCCTGGCTCATTGCTGTACACACAGATAATGGGCAAAGTTCATAATGTTCGGGATCCTGCTTATGCAAAGCTGTCATAGACTTCTGGATCATACCCACCTGAGGTCCATTTCCATGTGAAATAACAACCTGATGACCTGCAAGGATCAGGCCTGCGATCGCCTTTGCAGTTCCTTTTACAACTTCTGCCTGCTCTGAGATCGTTTTTCCAAGAGCGTTTCCGCCCAGTGCAATTACAATTCGTTTTCCCATAATTATTTTCTCCTCTATTTGTATGGTAGTGTCAAAAACTACCTCTTTTTAATTCATTATAAAAACAGCAGACCGGCTGATATGATCACCAAAAGGGCGATCAGACAGATCACACAATATCCCATTACATCTCTTACCTTTAACTTCGCTACTTCCAGCACCGGAATCAGCCAGAACGGCTGCAACAGGTTGCAGCAGGAATTCCCCCAGGAAAGAGCCATTGCCGCTTTTCCTTCCGACACTGCAGGCATAAAACTCTGCACTGCCTGCATTACAATGGGACCCTGGACCGCCCACTGTGCCCCGCCGCTTGGCACAAACAGCTTTACGATCACTGCACTGAGGCAGGTAAACAGTGGAAATGTCTGTGCATTGGAAATATGTACAAAAAATCCAGCGATCACCTGTGCAATAGAAACACCTGTAGAACCACCGTTATAACTGATCAGTCCTGCAATACCCGCATAAAAGGGCATCTGCAGAACCACTCCTACTGCTCCGCCAAGAGATTTTTTCACTGCTTCTACTGTACGTACAGGTGTTTTATACATCGCAATGGAGGCAAACAAGAAGATCATATTAACCTGATTAATAGAAAGTGAAAAAGACTGCTTTTTAATATAAAGAGAGTCTACAAAACTCCAGATCACACAGAAAAATCCAATACATGTAATGGCTCCGTTTAAAAGTACGGATGTTTCCAGCTTTTCTGCAGGAGTCATTTCACTGGGGGATTTATAAACTTTTGCTGCAGATACTTCATTAAATATAGACGGATCCACTGTTTTCGTCTTTTCAGGAGATGGATGCATGGCAGTGATCAGCAGGCATAGAACAATGGCACCAACCACATAGATAAACAGATTATAAGGTGCAAATACCGTTTCCCTGAAAGGAATACCTGTTGTACTCCATACGCCTTCAAAATTCCAGCCACCGGCTACATTTAAGGCGATGGTGCCGGATATTCCCACCAGGCAGAACGCATTTCCTACATAGGCAGCTGCCACAAGCAATGGATAATGGATCCCTTTTACCTTTTTTGCCACTTCCTGGGCCAGCACTGCACATACGATCAATGCTGCGCCCCACTGAAGAAAATATGCCACCATACCTACTGCTGATACCAGGATAAGAGCCTGCTTTGGTGTTTTAGGTACAGATGCGATCTTTACAATGATCTTATGCACTGGCTCTGTATTGGCAAACATGGTTCCTGTCACTACGATCAGCACCATCTGCATTCCAAATCCTAAAAGATTCCAGAAACCACCATACCAGCCTTTATATACAAAATCTATCAGACGGTCGAGCACTGTGATTCCTTCTGCAGGAGCAATACCGGTAACAGGAATGGCTGCTATGAACAGTATTACCGTTAAAAGCAGGACCAGAATGTATGCATCCGGTAAAAAGCGGCTGATCAGAGCTACACTTCCATCTACCAGTGTATCAAACAACTTTTTCAATTTTTTCACCTCAAAACTTTTCTTCCACTGCTTTATAAGCAGAGCTGCCACCAATATGGGGCAGCTCTTTTGGATTTAATTCATAATACTCTGGAACTTTTCATAGAATTGTGGAAATGAAGAATCAAAACTTCCGGCACGATCCAGTATTTTTCCAAAAATACCAATCAGCGGAGCATTTACGATGGTTGCAAGAACTGTATTAAAACCTACCATATCAAAAGCAAAACGGCGGAATAATACAAGCATAAGGATCACTGCAATACAAAGAGCTGTAAAATCAAATATCCATTTAACCTTTGTTGTATCTTTATGAAATGTATCTGAAATATCTTTTACAAACATTTCATAGGCTTCCTGTGGGAGGTAGGTCCTCAGGAAAAATGCGATCGCCAGCGAAGTGATCACTGTTCCTAAAACACAGGACATTCCCCTCTGCCAGAACACTGTATACTGTTCTGCTCCCAAAACATCATACCAGAGATCCAGGATATTTCCGTAAAGAAACGCTGTAACAAACGATAACAGATATTTCCATTTAAACCGTCTTACTGCAATTCCTAATACGATCAGTAGTAGTCCCTGGAATATGTACTCAGATTTTCCAAATGTAAACCACGGCAGTGTTTCTGAAATCCTAAGATACAGTACATACGCAGGAGCAACTACCATTGATACACCAAAACCGCTTTTTGCTGACAGGCAGACACCTAAAGGGCACAGGATCATTCCCATTACATAAGCAAGTTCCGCAAAATTTCCTTTTTTATTGTTCATCTGCATCCCCTTTCCGTGGAATCTACTTTGCAGTAATATCCACACCACTCTTAATTACATAAGCAGGGGCTGTATGATGCCAAATGGCATGATATACATCTTCATCCTCCAGGACTACCAGATCGGCATTTCCGCCAACTTTCAGCTCATGATCCTTGATGCCAAGAACTTTTGCGGCAGTAGTAGTTATCATGTCATAAAGCAGTTCCATGTCATCGAAGCTGACCATATGGAGCAGATGGCTGGCAAGAAAGGCCACCTGAAGCATATTGCACTCGCCATATGGGTAATATGCATCTGCAATATCATCCTGTCCCAATGCAACTGGAACACCTGCTTTTAACAGATCTTTTACTCTTGCATGGAGAGGGCCTGTATGAGGATCTGATACAACACCGATCTGTGCTTTCTTTAAAAGAGAAACCAGCTTTCTGAAGTAATTTTCAGGATACAGTTCCATTGCACGGCAATGCTGTGCCGTAGCTCTTCCCTGCCATCCCATTTCAATCACTTTCTTGCATAACATTTCAAGAGTTCTCTCTTCTGCATCACCTACATCATCTAATAGCATGGAAATGTCTTTATTGTATTCCTTTGCATAATCACACATGGAATTTACATGATCCAGTTCTTCTTTCTCTGTAAACTCGATCCACGGGATGCCGCCTACTACATCTGCGCCAAGATCCAGGGCATCTTTGATCAGTTCCTTTGCGCCTGGTTCTCTTGCAACACCATCCTGTGGGAATGCAACTACCTGGATATCCAGACGGTCCTTATATTCCTCTCTTCCGCGGATAACAGCTTTCACGCCTTCCAGTCTTGCTTTGCTGTCTACATCAGCAAATGCACGGATATGGGTATTGCCATATTTAACAGCCAGATTACAAGCCTTGCGGACATTTTCAATGATCCATTTTTCATCATAGCAGGCCTTAAAATCTGCTGCTCTTTCAATGGAAGTCATTGCTCCGCCCATGTTGTTGTCATTATATTCCTTCAAAGCGTCCTGACCTGCCATTTCCAGTGTATATACCTTGCACAGATGAAGATGTCCGTTTACAAAGGATTCTGTTACCAGCTTGCCTTTTGCATCAATGATCTGTTTTGCTTCACCTTCTACAGATGACGCAATGGCTGTGATCTTTCCGTTTTCAATTCCGATCTCCACCAGTTCTTTTCCTGTTTTTCTTGTTTTCGCATTTGTAATCTTAATATCCAGCATATGTAACCCTCCTGATTTTTTTATGTCTATGCTCTCATAATCTTTTAGCCGATATCTTCTTTTAAACTGCCAATTCGAACAGAAGCTCTTGTCAGTAAGTCTTTACCTACCTGATTTACATAATCCCGTTTTTCTTCTTCGTTTACTTTCGTAAGTTTTCCTGATGATACAACTAATTCCCCATTTACCACTACATCTTTTACAAGACGCGGATCTCCACTTTCTACAATACATGCCACCGGATCATAGCAGCCGCCTGCATAAGTAAGCTGATTCCAGTCCATAACTGTAAAATCAGCTGCCATTCCTGGTGCAAGATAGCCAATATCATCTCTTCCAAGAACTTTTGCGCCTCCGGCTGTTGCCATATACAGATAATCATCTGGTGTCGCTGCCTGATCTCCCCAGGTCAGACGGTTTAACAGATATGCACACCGGATCTCTTCCAACATATTGGAAGAATTACTGCTTGCAGCTCCGTCCACTCCCAGTCCGATCCTTGTAAGACCATGTTTTAAATAAGAAGGTACCGGGCATGCACCTGAGCTTAAAAGCATATTGGAGATCGGGCAGTGTGCTACGCCTGTTTCTGTTTCAGCCATCTGTTCAATCTCTTCTTCATTTAAGTGGATACAATGTGCAAAATAGAATCTCTTTCCAAGAAGTCTGTGTCTCTTAAACCATTCAAAAGGACGGCAGCCCCATGTCTTAAGTGTATATTCTACTTCATGCTGACTTTCTGCAAGATGACCATGGACCATAATGTCATATTCTTCTGCAAGATCTACAACAGCCTCTATGATATCTTCTGTCTCATACTGTGCGATACTTGGCGCAATTCCCACCTGACACATAGAAAAGCGGGAACGGTCATGATACTTTTTCACCAGCCTGATGGTATCTTCTGTGACACTTTCCTTGGTATCTACCACTTCCGGCGGTACAATATCGCTTGGTACAGAGTGGAATCCTCTGGTAGGATGGAAACGGATGCCTATCTCTGCAGCTGCCTGGATCTCTGCATCAACCAGATACTTTACTCCCACAGGATGTGGATACCACAGGTCATTGGATGTGGTACAGCCTGTTTTCAGCATATCGCCCAGTCCGGAATAAACACCTGCACGGGCTACATCTGTATTCAGATCTTTGTAGATCTCATACATAACAGTAAGCCATGGTTCCAGTTTCAGACCTCTTGTTGCCTGTATATTGCGGATCAGTGACTGCCAGGTATGATGATGGACATTTACAAATCCAGGAAGGATCACAGTTCCCTTAGCATCTATGGTTTTATCAATCTGTAATTTACCTGCATATTTTTTCTCCAGATCATTTCCTACGTCCAGGATCTCTTTTCCGGAGATCAGCAGATCTCCATGACGGAATTTTTCCCGTTTTTCATTTACAGTAAGGATCCAGTCGGCATTCTTATAAAGTGTTATCCCCATATAGCTTCTCCTTTTCTTCAGAGGGCTTTAAACTTCAAAGCCCTCTGCCTGCTGCCTGGTTTACTTTTTATACATCCTCAAAACCATCAAAGGCCACAATACGGCTGATACAGCTTTCACCATCCTGGAACTTCCACGGGAAACAGCCAATTACAACTCGCTTGTTAGACAGCTTATCAATCTCACCGCCCATACATTCTGCATGGATCGCCTCATAAGGCTGTCCAAACAGCTCTAAATGCATTGCCTGATAATGCTCTGGCCATGGATAGACCTCATTTAAGGACTTGCCATACTTCTCACGGAAGATAGCATCGCACTTCTCAGCTTCCATTGGCTCCCAGTCACGAATCTTTGTATTCATTGGATGGTCAGCAGAACCGCAGTCTACACCCAGCCATTTGATCTTCTTTTCACGTACCCACTTGATAAAATCAAGAGATGGTCCCGGATGACGCAGCATGTAGCGGCGCTCATCTGCTGTCGGCTGGTCAAATCCATACTTATGATAACCTGTATTGATGATCAGGATATCTCCTTCACGTACTTCTACTCTCTTTTCAATGTCTTCTGGTGTATAAATACCAAAATCTTCTGCCATATCAGAAAGGTCTACTACTACGCCAGGAGCACAAAGCTTGGTAAGCTCTAAGGCTGCAATATCTCTTCCGGCTGTATCAAAGTGGCGTGGACCATCCAGATGGGTTCCCACATGGTTGGAATGTGTTACCAGCTGTCCGTTAGCACCATTTGGAGCCAGACGCTTAAAATATTTTACCTGCAGTGGTTCATAAGTTGGCCACGGTGGTGTGCTGATTCCGATCGGGATACTTAAATCGTACATTTTGATGTCAGACCATTTACTCATAATTATAAATCCTCCTTGATTATATATAAATATTTTTATTTAATTGTTGATTTTTACTGTTCCCATGCTTTCGCACAAGCTTCAATTGCCTTAGTAAAGCAGCCTTCCGGCGGATTTACAAGACCGGCTCCGATCTGTCCTACACCATAATCCTTGTGAGCGATACCTGTGTTGATGATAGGACGGATACCTGTTTCCAGAACCTTTACAATATCGATTCCTGTTGCACTTCCCCTGAAATCCAGTACCGGGATCTTATAAGCATTTCCTTCTCCCTCTGTGATCTCATACATCTGGGATGAATAATTAATAGCATCCTGTACCTGGCCGCCGACGAACTGTACAATGGCCGGTGATGCTGCCATACAGAAACCGCCGATACCCGTTGTTTCCGTAATACAGCTGTCGCCGATATCCGGGTTTGCATCTGCCTCAGAATATCCTGGGAAATATAAGCCCCGGATATACTCAGAAGGAGCGGTAAACCACTGATCTGCTCCCAGTCCTGAAATGCGGATACCAAATTCAACACCATTTCTACACATAGTTGAAACAATGGTGCTGTACGGGATACCCAGTGTAGGATCCATAGTTGCCTTACAGGACGGCATGGACAGATTCAGGAATGCATGGTCATTTCCATTGATAAATCCAATGGCTTCCTGCTGCTGTTCCAGTGAAAAATGGGTCTTGTACACATCAGCAAGGATCTCACGGATAAATAAAGAGGTTCCTGCTTTGTTACGGTTATGTCCCTCATCTCCCATCTGAAGAGCCTGGGCGATCATAACCTTCATATCGATCTCTCCATGGATCTCCAATGCTTCTTTCAGAACCGGATAATAAACCTTTTCCATTTTTCTTAAACGGTCAAATACTTCCTCATCGCAGGCACCAAAACGCAGTACCTTTCCAAGACCTTCATTCATGGTGCAGTACGCATCATTTCCAAAGGTTTTGTTGACCACATGCCATACCGGCATAGAATATGTAATAATACCAGCCATAGGGCCAACTGCATTGTGATGGTGGCAGGAATCAAAGGTGATCTTTCCGCTTGCTGCCAGTTCTTCTGCTTCTTTTAAGTCTTTTGCCAGTCCTTCATAGATCAGGCCGCCCATAACAGCGCCTTTCATAGGACCGCACATATTTTCCCACTTTACAGGAGGTCCTGCATGGAGAATGGTGGTTTTTGTCATGCCCGGGATTGCTTCTCCGGCAGTAGACATTCCAACTAAAGCAGGCTGTGCTGCAAGAATCCTTCTTAATGCCTCTTTATTGGCAGCTTCGATCTTTTCTGCCAGCTTTGGATCCTTTAACTGTTTTAAGTAACCGGCGATCTTTTTATCTCCTCCTGCTACCGGCTTCCATGCTACATGGACTGCCTTTACATTCTGCTTTTTCAGGTCCTGATAAAAAGATTCAATTCCGAAATTTACCACACATAATTCTTTTTCAAATAATTCATTTACTTTGCTCATTTTCTTCCACCTCCTCTTTACAGATTTTCTGTGATCAGCTGTACAAATCTTGCTGCCTGTGCATTAGAAGGAAGTACGATCGCACCTGCTCCTGCTAACTGAAGGGAAGTAGCGGTACGGCTCTGTGGATCGCCTTCTGTACCACATACAGTAGCTACTACTGACAGATAACGTCCTTCTTTGGCTGCCAGATCTTTCGCTTTACGGATGGCATCAGACAGATCCTTTGCCGGATCTTCATGAGATCCATATCCGATCACACAGTCAACTAAGATCACCGCTGTTTCAGGATCTTTTGCTTCCTCAACTACGCGTTCTGCTCTTAAAGATGGATCGATCATTGGATGAGGACGTCCTACTGTAAACTCATCATCTCCAAAATCAAGGAAAGTATTTTCCTTTGAACGGCCATTTCTTGCATTTTCCAGCTTGTCCTCAGGGCTTAAAGGAATATTGGAATAAATATGCTTCATGCTTCCGATCAGAAGCTTCATTGCCTCATCGCAGATGGTTCCGCCTGTATAAAGGCCTCTTACATATTTCTGTCCCTGGATCATTCCAGCACGTTCTTCCGCTGCCAGCTTTTCAGCCTGATCCTTTCCCATGGAAAATTCTTCAAAATCGGTAACTTCTCCTCCTTTAGCCAGTGCCACAGCCTTGTGGGCTGCATCTTCCAGGGAAACGGCTGCATATAGACCTGCTTTTCTGATCTTTTCATTGTCACCGCCAATGAAACATACAACGACCGGTTTTCCGGCTTCTGCTGCGATCTTTAAGATCTGGTCCTCTACCTCTTTTGCCGGAGGTTTGGATACCAGTACAATGATCTCTGTTTTTGGATCTTCGATCAGGGCGTTCAGACACTGCTTCATCATGATACCGCCGATCTCTGCCTTTAAGTCTCTTCCGCCTGTACCAAGCAGCTGGGAAACGCCTTCTCCTAACTGATCAATAATGGTTGAAACTTCCTGTGCGCCTGTACCGGAAGCACATACAAGACCGATTTTTCCTGGCTTGATCACATTTGCAAATGCAAGAGGCACATGATTGATCACTGCTGTGCCACAGTCAGGTCCCATCATCAGAAGTTCTTTTGAAACTGCATATTCTTTCAGTGCTTTTTCTTCCTCAATGGTCACATTATCACTGAAAAGCATTACGTTGATATCACGATCCAGACAATCCTTTGCCACATCTGCTGCAAAACGTCCCGGAACAGAGATCACTGCCATATTCAGATTTTTTTCTACTTTTACTGCTCCATCCAGTGTAGGCGGGAAATATTCTGCCTTACTCTTTTCTGCTTTCTTATTCAGCAGTTCATCTACCTTCTCTACTGCCTTTTTAAAGCAATCTTCATCATCGCATTTTGCTGCCACAAAGAAATCATTGGCTGTTACTTCTTCAAATCCTTCCGTATCCAGTCCCAGGTTTCCTGCGATCTCCCTGTTCAGATCGGTTCCCATACCTACAAGAGCTTCTGTAATACCTGGCAGATTTTTCACATCCTTGGATATGATCATCAGTGTTACAGAATCATAATAGGTATTTTTTCTGACTTCAAGCTTTACCACATCTGTTTCCTCCCATCTTATTACTGTCGATTACACCATAATACATGCCGGTGAGAAAATCACAGCCTGAGCTGCTTCCAAAACTGGATACCCGCTTTAATGCTGTACGTATCAGTGCCGGATCACAGCTTTCAAATCCTTTTAAAAGCTGTAAAATATCTTCTGAAAACATATTTTCTCCTGCATGTTTCAACAAAGATCCGCTGATATCATTGGTTTTTAACGCTGCTGCATTTGTGATCTCTTTTAAAAAGCCCTTCCATGGTTTTTCATCCGGCCAGGATGCCACATATCCGCAAAGGAAATCATCAGACGAAGGCGTAAGTCCCGGCCCGCATCCGGCCATCTGTTCTGCTGTGAGCACCGCAGATCCCATGTTTCCTTCCTGGACTGCCTGGCGGAAAGCCTGGATCCTGGGAGCTAAGAATGCAGAAAACACTTCCTCTTTTCTGCCTTCGATCAGCCCATGGATCCCTTTATCTTCCTGATGTTCCAGGAAACTGCGGATAAAGTTTGCTGCCCCAGGCTTTAAAATCTCTATCTGGCTTTTTTTCAGATCCAGGATCTGTGTTATTTCAAATTCAAATAACTGAAAATTCCCGATCCAGAGTCCCTGATCACTTAACTGCAGCTCTGTTCCTCTCAAACGGAGCATTTCTTCTATTAATTTAAAATCTCCGTTCCATTCAAGACAGATAGAAAAAGGCTGAAGGCTTTTTTCTTTTGCAAGAAATGTGATCATTCCATACTGGCACACCATATTCATGGAACTGCGAAAACAGGAATGTAACATTCCCTTTACAGGTGCTTCTTTCAGCATGTTATACAGATGTCTGCATATCCTGATCTGTACCTTCACCTTGATCTCTTCCTTTCCATCATTTAATGAATATCAACAAAGCCGTTTTTATTGTTTGCGTTTATCTTTGTTATGTTTTATATTATAATCACCGTTTTTCTCATTTTCTATGTTGACTGTTCACAATAAAAACTCTATAATTTTGGTAAGCGTTGCAGATCATATTTTTCGGGGGTGTACGTTATGATAAATTATATTGAAGAATCCTATTACCCAACTGTAGAGGAACTTTTAAAACTTCCTATTTTTTCCACCAGCTACGTTGCTGCCGGCAAAGGGGGACTTGACCGTATTGTTTCCGGTATCAACCTCAGCGACAATCCGGACTATGCACAGTGGATCTCTCCTGGTGAACTGATGATCTCCACCTGCTTTTCCGTTTACAAAGATCCGGCTGCCCTGGCTGCGTATATCCCAAACCTGGTACGCAATCAGATGGCTGCATTCTGTATCAAACCTTCCCAGTATTTAAACAATGTGGTTCCTGCTTTTATGATAGAACAGGCAGATAAAGCAGATTTTCCTCTTATCGTCCTTCCACCTGATATGCAGTTTTCCCATATTACCAAGGTGCTTTCCAATGAGCTTACAAGGCGAAGGACTGCTCTTTTGCAGAATACCCTTTCTGTAAACCAGATGCTGACACAGACTATTACAGAAGGTGCTGATCTGGATGAAATAGCTTCTATGATCTCAAAACTGACTGGCGGCAGTATCCTGATCGTAGACAGCGTAAACAGCCGTCACAGTATCTGTCTGAAGGAAGAAGACCGTTCCATTTTTAAGGCTGACTCTGAGACCCAGATGATCAATCAGTTTATCCGCATGTCCGTTTCTCATGATCTGACTCTGGGTGAACATTCCTATGGCTGTCTCTATATTTATGATCCGGCTCAGTCACCGGCCCTTTCACCAGAGCTTTTATCCCAGGTTCTGTCTGCGATCCCCTTAGAGATCACACGGGAGCAGAGCATCCAGGAACGGGGTGATTCTCTTTTTGCCAGCTTCCTGCTCCATCTTCTGTCAGATCCGATCGTAGACCACCAGTTAGAACAGACCCGGGCAGATGAATTCCATCTGAACCTTTCTGATGACCACCTGATCCTGCGTTTAAAGACCCAGAATCCGGAAGAGAAAAACCAGTACAGGAAAAACTTCCAGCATACCCTTCTTATGGGCAATATACGGTCTGTTTTTTCCAAATTGGGACTGGACGTACGGATCGTTCCCGCTTCTGATGATTATCTGATCCTGTTAAATGCCCCTGCCTCCAGTTCTGAGTTAGAACAGCTGGCCCGCCATGTTCCAAAGCTTATATCCTCTCTGTCCCTTGAATATCCGGATCTGCATCTGTGTGCAGGATGCGGCCGTCCTCATCCCGGCATCCGCGGGATCATCCAAAGTGACACGGAGGCCCGTACTGCCCTGCGTACCGCAATGATCAATGAACAGACTGTCTTTGGTTTTGAAGATCTTGGTCTTCTGCGCCTTCTCTATGCTGCTGACCCGGAAAAAGAAACCAGCCAGTTTGTACAGGAAATACTGGGGCCATTGATTGAAAATGACCATCAAAAGCATTCGGATCTTATAAAAACACTGGATTATTATTTTGAATACGCCGGAAATGTAAAAAGAATATCAGAAGAAATGTTTACACATTATAACACCATCGCCTACCGGATCAAAAATATCCAGGAGATCACAAAAAAAGACCTCCATGACAGGAAAGATCATTTCCTGCTGGAGGCGGCAATATATCTGTATAAAGTGAAAGTCAGATTTTAATAGTCATCAGGTCAGGCTGATTAAATTTCCAGGATATAATCCTCTTTGCGGGGAGCTGCCTGGGGCTCCTCGCCTGTATTATATCCAAGAGCAACCGCACCTACACCTTTTAAATTTTCAGAAAGTCCCCACTGTTTTAAAAGTTTCTTTCCTTCTTCACTTTCAAAAATCTCTTTTTCTCTGTGTACCCAGACACTGGAAACACCACAGGCTTTTGCTGCAAGCATCAGATAGCAGAGCACATTGGTCCCATCTTCTACCCAGGTGCTGCGGCTGCCATCTGCTAAAACAAGGGCGATCACAGGAGCTCCATAAAATGGATCTGCGTCTTTGTCTCCCATGATCTGGGCATTCAGCTTTGAAATATGATCCCGCATTTCTTTATCCTTGATCGCAATGATCACCGGGGACTGTCTTCCTCCACCTGTAGGCGCATAGGTAGCAGTCTTTAATATCTCCTGAAGTACATCTTCCTGTATCATAAGATCTTTTCTGTAACTGCGGATGGATCTTCTGTTTTTCATTGCTTCTAACATTTCTTTATTCATAATGGTCTGCCTCTCTTTCATCTCTTATTTTATTTAAGATTATTATAGCAAATGAACGCGGGAAATGTTCCCAAAATAGAGAGACAGAAATTGTGGAGTTTTTCATTCTGGAATACTGCCCTTATTTTGACCGATATTCTTCTAAACTTATCTTATTTTTTAAGTTTTCTGGAAAATTAAATTTATTTAGCGGAACTTTTTTAGCCACATATTCATATGTTTATCATGCCCCACCATAAAAGAAAAAATAAAGAAGAGGGCCGATACACCGCAGCGTAAATGTACTCTCTTCTTTATGGCTAATTTTTTCGTTGTCCGCCAACCATCAGCTCATTCGTCTGATCTATATTTCGGATTGAATCATTCTCCCAGTATCTCTACCTGAATGATCAGGTGTTAGCCCACCCGATATAGTATACTATATCTCTAGTAAAACTAGACCAAAATACTGATTAAAAATCAATAGATAACTAGGTTTACTCCATTCCCTTTAACAGCTTCTCAACACTGGAAAGCTTTACGCACAGTGCAAACAGCTCTGTAGCCACAATCAAATCGCCCAGAGGAGGATAGGTTGGTGCAATACGGATATTGCTATCATGAGGATCTTTTCCGTATGGATAGGTTGCTCCGGCAGAGGTCATAACAACACCTGCTTTCTTGCATTTTGCTACAATATCTTTTGCACAGCCATCTAAGGAATCAAAAGCAATAAAGTAGCCTCCCTTTGGCTTGGTCCACTCGCCGATACCAAGACCGCCCAGCTCTCTTTCCAGAATCTCTTCTACAGCTTCAAACTTCGGACGGATGATGTCTGCATGCTTTCTCATATGCTCTATCATTCCATGGATGTCCTTAAAGAAACGTACATGACGCAGCTGGTTTACCTTGTCATGGCCAATGGTCTGGTGCTTTAACTGAGCCTTGATGTCTTCCAGGTTGTTGTGGGAGGTAGCGATGGCTGCGATACCGGAACCTGGGAAGCTGATCTTGGAAGTAGATGCAAACTTGTAAACCAGGTCAGGATTTCCTGCTCTCTTGCACTCTGCAAGGATCTCGATCAGATGATCCTGGTCATGGTCATACAGGTGATGGATGCCATATGCATTATCCCAGAAAATACGGAAATCAGGAGCAGCCGGTTCCAGTCTTGCAAAGCGGCGTACTGTTTCGTCAGAATAGGAATATCCCTGTGGATTGGAATACTTCGGTACACACCAGATACCCTTAATAGAAGCATCATTAGCTACCAGCTCTTCTATCATATCCATATCAGGACCTTCCGGAGTCATAGGAACATTGATCATCTCAATACCGAAATACTGGGTAATACCAAAGTGACGGTCATATCCCGGAACCGGGCAAAGGAATTTTACCTTATCCAGCTTGCACCATGGGGTATTTCCCATGATACCATGTGTCATGGCTCTTGAAACCGTATCATACATAACATTTAAGCTGGAGTTTCCATAAATGATAATGGTAGAAGGATTAACCTCCATCATATCTGCCAGAAGTTCCTTTGCTTCATCAATACCGGTAAGCACTCCGTAGTTACGGCAGTCTGTACCATCTTCACAGGTCAGGTCATCATCACTGCTGAGCACGTCCATCATGCCCATGGACAGATCCAGCTGATCTGCGCTTGGCTTACCTCTGGACATATCCAGTCTCAGATCTTTTGTCTGAAAATCGTGATACTTTGCCTTCAGGTCTTTGCGAAGGGCTACCAGTTCTTCTTTGGTCATCTCTGCATACGGCTTCATAATTTCCTCCTCTATATGTGTTCTTAAGACAGACATATGTCAGTGCCATAAACACATTTTCTTTCATTGCTATAAAATATACACCAAAGTATTTATTCCGTCAACACAAAATTTCCTTATGAAGCTAAAACTTTGACTTATGGTTATATAAAACTATACATAATTTTACTTATAACCTGGCAAATCCCCCGGTAAACCGGGGAATTTAACTGTATAAATCTCTTTTACTTTGCCAGCAGTTCCTTCAACAGTTTATTTACCATTCCAGGGTCTGCCTTGCCCTTCATAGCCTTCATAGTCTGTCCTACCAAAAAGCCTATAGCTTTTTCTTTTCCGCCCTTATAATCGGCTACGGACTGCGGATTTGCCGCCAGAATGCCTTCAATGGTGGCCTTTAAAGCACCTTCATCATTTACTACCTTTAAGCCCTTTTCTTCTACATAAACAGCCGGATCCACATTATGCTCAAAGATCTCTTCAAATACAGTCTTCGCCACGGTACGGTTGATCTCGCCAGCTGCTACCATCTGGATCAGCTTTGCCAGATTTGCAGGTGAAAAGCCCATATCATCCGGATCCATTTCATGTTCTTTCAGCAGGCGCATAGCTTCTACCATCAGCCAGTTGGATGCCTCTTTTGGCTTTCCACAAAGCTTTACTGTCTCCTCAAATACATCTGCCATATGCTTGGAATTTGTAAGGATCTGTGCATCATACTGAGGCAGGTCAAATTCGCTGATATAACGGGCCATTTTCTCGGTACGAAGTTCTGGCTGTGCTGCCCTGATCCTTGTGATCCACTCATCACTGATCACTACCGGTGTCAGGTCCGGATCCGGGAAATAGCGGTAATCCTGGGCATCTTCCTTAGAACGCATAGCCTTTGAGCTTTCTTTATTATCATCCCAGCGTCTTGTTTCCTGAATGACCTTCCTGCCGTCTTCGATCAGCTCGATCTGGCGTCTTGTTTCCCCTTCAATGGCATGTGCAATAGCCTTAAAAGAGTTGATATTCTTCATCTCAGTCCTGGTGCCAAATTCCGGCGCTCCCACTTCACGGACAGATATGTTTACATCAGCTCGCATGGAACCTTCCTGAAGCTTACAGTCAGAAGCTCCCAGATACTGGATGATCAGACGAAGCTTTTCCAGATATGCGATCACTTCCTCTGCGCTTCTCATATCCGGTTCAGAAACGATCTCGATCAGCGGTACACCGCTTCGGTTGTAATCTACCAGGGAGCAGTCTTCCCACTCGTCATGGACCAGCTTTCCTGCATCCTCTTCCATGTGGATTTCATGGATACCGACCTTTTTCTTTATGCCGGACTCTGTTTCGATCTCTACCCAGCCATCGTGACAGATAGGCAGGTACAGCTGTGAGATCTGGTAGTTCTGTGGGTTATCTGGATAAAAATAGTTTTTACGGTCAAATTTGCAGTACTGGTTAATCTGGCAGTTTGCAGCCAGACCTACTGCCATGGCATATTCTACCACCTGTTTATTTAATACAGGCAGAGAACCTGGCATACCGGTACACACCGGGCATGTATGGGTATTTGGCGCTCCTCCGAAAGCGGTAGAGCAGCCGCAGAATATTTTCGTCTTTGTTGCCAGTTCTACATGGACTTCCAGACCGATGACGGTCTCATACTGTTTACTCATGGCTTACTCCTCCTCAGTCAGATACTTTTGCCAGTTTGGGCATTTCGTATTTTCTGGTACACTCAAATGCATAACCTGCGCGGATAATGTTCTTTTCCTTAAAGCAGTCACCGATCAGCTGCATTCCAATCGGAAGACCCTTAGAGTCCATGCCGCATGGAACGGTCATTCCAGGAAGACCAGCCAGATTAACGGAAATCGTATAAATATCCCCCAGATACATTTTTAATGGATCACTTAAGGAAGCTCCCAGCTTTGGTGCTGTATCAGGAGACGCAGGAGCCAGGATCAGGTCATATTTTGCAAAAGCTTTATCAAATTCTTTCTTGATCAGAGCCTTGGTACGCAGGGCCTTTAAATAATAAGCATCATAATAACCGGAGCTTAATACGAAAGAGCCAAGCATGATACGGCGTTTTACTTCCGGTCCGAAGCCTTCAGAACGTGTCTTTTTATACATGTTGTGAAGACCCTCGTATTCTTTGGTGCGGTAGCCATATTTTATGCCGTCAAAACGTGAAAGGTTGGAGCTTGCTTCTGCAGAAGCAATGACGTAATAAGCAGGAATAGCATAATCTACCAAACCTAAATCAAAGGTTTCTACAATAGCGCCTTTTTCCTTTAAAATATCTGCTGCCTTTAAAATGGCTGCCCTTACTTCCTCATCCAGTCCTTCACCAAAATAGCTTGATGGGATACCGATCTTCATTCCCTTTACATCATCTTTTAATGCAGAGGTAAAATCACAGTCTGTACGGGCCATGGAAGTGCTGTCTTTTAAATCATGGGAAGAAATCGCTTCCAGAATCGCTGCACAATCGGAAACGTCCTTTGCAACCGGTCCGATCTGGTCCAGGGAAGAACCATAAGCGATGAGGCCGTAACGGGATACAGTTCCGTAGGTGGGTTTAATGCCGGTAACGCCGCAGAAGGAACTTGGCTGACGGATAGAACCGCCGGTATCAGAGCCTAATGCATAAAAGCACTCATTGGCCGCTACAGCTGCACAGGAGCCGCCTGAAGAGCCTCCAGGTACATGTTCTGTATTCCATGGGTTGCGGGTCACACCGTAATAAGAAGTCTCTGTGGTGCTTCCCATGGCAAATTCATCCATATTGGTCTTTCCAAGAATAACGGCTCCTGCTTTTTCCAGGTTTAAAACAGCCTCTGCTGTATAAGTTGGCACAAAATTTTCAAGGATCTTTGAGCTGCAGGTTGTGCGCATGTCTTTAGTACACATGTTATCCTTAATAGCAGCCGGTACACCTGCCAGTGGACCTGTCAGTGTTCCTGCCTCGATCTGGGCCTGAACCTCTTTTGCACGCTTCATGGCTCCTTCTTCGTCTAACGTAACATAAGAATGAACCTGCTCTTCCACTGCCTTGATCTGCTTTATCACTGCTTCTGTGGCCTGCAAAGAAGTGATTTCTCCGGCCTTTATCTTTTTTCCCAGTTCCAGGGCTGTTAAATCTAATATACTCATCTGGCCGCCTCCTATTCTACTGTCTTAGGCACCATGAAAGCTCCATCCTTCTTTGCAGGTGCATTGGCAAGTATCTCGTCTCTGTCATCCCCGTTTGTCACTACATCTTCACGGAATACATTATTTACGGGAAATACATGAGACATAGGCTCTACGCCAGTTGTATCCAGTTCATTTAATTTATCAATATAATCAAGCATTCTTCCCATATCTTTTTTTGCTTCTTCTTTTTCTTCTGGTGAAAGCTCCAGTTTTGCCAGAATGCCCACATACTCTATGGTATCGTCACTGATCACATTTGCCATGGTTTTGTTTCCTTTCTGAAGTCTCTTTTAATCTCTTTCCAAAGACTTTTTCCAAATTCTTTTATCTAAATTGCTTTATCTAAACCAGATCTGAACCGGTTCCTTCTATAATATATGCTATATAATATATAAGAAGTATTTTAATATTTTTATAAGTCTTTCTTATGAACTATGGTTCCAGTCTTGTTACATCTCTTGGGAAGAGTGCTGTCTCTCTTACGTTCTGCTCATCTAAAAGACGCATGGTCAGTCTCTCTAAGCCGATTCCCAGTCCGCCATGTGGCGGCATTCCATATTTAAAGATCATCAGATAAGAAGCAATATCCTCCGGATCCATGCCACGTTTTTCCATTTTTTTAAGGATCTCGCCATAATCATGAATACGCTGTCCGCCTGTGGTCACTTCCAGACCCTTAAATAACAGGTCAAAGCTTAATGTAAATTTCGGATCTGCCGGGTCATCCATAGCATAAAATGGACGTTTCTTAGATGGATAATGGGTAACAAATACGAAATCACTGCCGTATTCTTCTTTAAAATAACGGCCAATGAGAAGTTCTTCTTCCGGCTCTAAGTCATATGGGTTTCTGATCCGCCTGTTGTATTTTTCAGCTACCAGCTCTTTTGCTTTGTCAAAACGGACTACGGGGATCTTACTTACATCCGGAAGTGTGACACCTAACATATCCAGTTCCTTCTTGTACTCTTTTTCAAGAAGAGCCATAGTGTACTGTAAAAATCCGGTCTCCATTGCCATAATGTCCTCGAAACCGTCAATATATCCCATTTCAAAATCCAGGCTGGTATATTCGTTTAAATGACGGGTAGTGTTGTGCTTTTCTGCACGGAACACAGGAGCTGCTTCAAATACACGGTCATAAACGCCTACCATGGTCTGTTTGTAAAACTGGGGGCTCTGGCCTAATTCTGCTTTTTTGTTGAAATAGTTTAATTTGAATACGTTAGATCCGCCTTCAGCACCTCTGGCCACGATCTTTGGTGTGTGGATCTCTGTAAAGCCCTGGGTAAATAAATAATCCCTGAAGCCTCTTACAATGCCTTCCTGGATCTTAAATTTTGCACGTTCTCTTACATTTCTAAGTGATACCGGACGCAGGGCCAGCTTTGTTTCAAGGGATGTGTTCATTTTCCATTTGCTGATGGGGATCGGCATTGGCTCTGCTGGCTGGGATAATACTTTGATCTCTTCTAAGCGCAGCTCAAAACCATGAGGAGCTCTTTCTTCTGCCTTAACAGTACCAAGAACTTCTACTGCTGATTCTTCTTTCAGATCATGGATATCAAAATTTGTGACGCCTTCTTCGTATACGCACTGCACCAGTCCTTCTGCCTTCCGCAGGATCACAAAAGCCACCTCGCCCATGTCACGGACATTGTGTACAGCACCGTTCATGCGGATCTTTTTTCCTTCATAGGATCCTTCTAAGATTTGTGCGATTCCAAGAGTTTCTTTTGCTTTGACGCCTTCTACAAATTCCATCATATTTATTCTCCTTCCCAAGGGTGTACATTAAACATTAAATGTACATCTTACGGTTCCGGAGATTTTTATATAAATTTATATAAAAAAACGCCCCGGAACACATTTGCTGTATTCCGGGACGGGATCTTCTTTTCCCGCGGTACCACCCGCATTGAGAAATCTTCAGGATGCTCTTAAGACTTCTCCTCTTTTTCGCATGTAACGTATGCCACGGATATACCTACTATCAGTCCTGCCAGCCGGTTGCATCCCCTTCTGGCAAAGCCGCTTCGATATACCAGCTCCAGAGTGTTCCCTTCGCCCAGTCCTGCGCGGCGGCGCTCTCAGTCGGTGACGCCCCCTTCCTGTTACATTTATCAGACAAGAGTCTCTTTCATTGCTGTTTTTTATTTGTTTTATAAATTAATACTCTGAAAGCAGAAAGTCAAGATGTTTTTTCATATTTGTCTGATTTTTGTTGGTTTTTAAAAATACAGTCCTTTCATTGACGATATAATTGACAAATGATACAATCTCATACGTGAAGAAAAAATAAGCGGCTGCGAAGCAGACAGGAGGCCCTCTTTTATGAATTCTCTTGACAAAAAACTACAGATGTCAGGCTTCATTGCTTTTTTCCTAAGCGGCATCTGCTCCATCAGCAGCGGTATTGTAGTAAGCCTGCTGCAGGAACGTTATGGATTTGATTACAATGTAACCGGCACACTTTTGTCTATTATGAGTATTGGAAATCTGATGGCAGGTTTTGCCACCGGAGTCCTTCCTGCAAAGATCGGACTTAAAGCCACTATTATCACCTTAAGCGCAGGCTATGAACTGGGCTATCTGTGGTTAGGTATTTCCGGCTGGATGAGTATTCTGGTGCTTTCTTTTCTCCTGATCGGTTTTGCCAAAGGAAGTGTCATCAATATGTGTACCATCCTGGTAAGTAATCACTCAAAGAACCGCACCAAAGGCATGAATATCATGCATTCCTGCTATGCTCTGGGTGCTCTCCTCTGTCCTTTTATCATCGCAGGCGCAGGACTTATAGGCCCGGTCATTCCAATGCTTTCTTTAAGCTTTTTAGGACTTGTCATGTGGATCATTTTCCAACTGACACCTATTGAAAAGAAAACAGCCGGAAAAAAAGAAAAAACAGACTGGGATTTCTTAAAAAGCAAGCGCTTCTGGCTTCTTACAGGTCTTATCTTCTGCCAGAACGCAGCAGAGATCAGCGTAAATGGCTGGCTGGTAACTTATTTTAAGGGAAGCGGCATCCTTTCCGGTACCTTAAGCGCCTATACCGTTACCGTTATGTGGACTGCCACACTGATCGCAAGGCTTCTTATTGCCTTTGTATTCCCCCTGAAAAATCCATATACAGCTATGATCAAAATGGCCGTCAGCTGTACTTTATTTTACATCTGCCTGATAATGGCTGATAATCAGACCGCTGCTATCCTCCTGCTGTTTGCCTTTGCATTTTCCATGGCTGGCATGAACCCCACAGCTGTTGCCTGTGCCGGAAAAATGACCAGCGTAGCCAGTATCGGCGTCATGCTCCCTGCCGCCAGCTTCGGCGGTATCCTGATGCCCTGGATCATTGGTATTGTATCCAATGCTGCCGGGCTGAAAGCAGGCATGGCCATGAATATTATTTCCTGTGTGGGAATGCTGATATTCTGCATTGCAGTAAAAAGATTAAAAGATGAGTAATATTTCTTCTTTGAACTGATATTTTCCTTCCCCGCCTTGACCGGCGGGGATTTTCAGATGCGAAAAAGACCGGTCGGGGAACCGGTCTTTCTCAGGAGAAGGTATTTCGTTTCTTATGGGGTGTAGCAAAAACTATATAATGTATTGGGGGGTTACGTTTATTATAATAGCATAGGATACCCAAAAAGTGTGCACAAAGTTTCGGTTTTTGTTTTTTTTCTTTTATGCATTTTATCCAACAACTGCTTCTGATAATTCTGTCTTCTGGCGTTTAGGCCACTTTTCCTCAGGCTGCTGGCTTTTTTTATAAAAGTACTGGATAATGTCTTTTCTGGTAATGATACCGATAAAACATTTCTGGTCATCTAATACAGGCACAAAATTCTGGTTTAATGCCTTTCCGATCAGGTCTTCCATATCTGCATCTGCTTTCACCGGACGGTTATCCAGTCTGCGCTTAATGGCTGTAATAGGGATCTTTTCTGCTCCTTTTAAGTCTAAATGGTACTGGTTTTTAATACCCCAGAGCAGATCTCCTTCTGTCAGAGTTCCGATATAGCGGCCTGTCCTGCTGATAATGGGGATGGCAGAATATTTGTGGTGTTCCATTTTCTCTAAAGCCTGTCTTAAGGTATCTTCCTCACTAATATAAGCTACTTCGCTTTTAGGAGTCAGGAAAAATAAAATGTTCATCTCGATACTCCTTTTATATAATATTCTAAAAAGAGTATACCTTAAGGCTCTGAATCTTCAGTGAATAATTTCTAACATTTTTCTTAAATCGATAATATTACCTGCCTGCAGCCATTTTTACTCCATCTGGTCCAGTGGATCTACAGCTTTTTCCTGGTGTTTTAATTCAAAGAATACATTGACACCTTCTACGGAATAATATTTTGTAGGCTCTGCCACATATCCAAAGACCTGCCCGGCTTCCAGATATTCCCCTGGTACAGCGGTGATCTCCTTTAACTGGCCGCAGGTAGCAGTATATTCATTTCCAAGATCCAGTACAACAAAATTGCCGATCTCTTCATTGGAACCTACTTCCAGTACCTTTGCATTTGCAGGCGCTGCTACCGGGTCGCTGACCTCTGCCTGGATCACAATACCCGGATTGCACTTAAACTGATCCAGAGTAGGAAAATAAATAGTCTGATCCATACTGTAATCCAGGATCACATTTCCTCTTACCGGCCAGGTAAGGGAACTGGTATCTGTAAAATTTAACACCAGGGCTTTTGCTGCCTGTTTTCCTGCCCCTGCTTCTGCTGCAAGGTCATTTCCTGTATTCTTGTTCTCTGCTGTGTTTTCATTGTCTGTCAGTGGGTTGTTTCCTGCATTTTCATCTGTGTTCTTCTGGGCAAAAGCCTTAGGGTCTTCCTGTGACGCCTCTGCTGCCGCCTGGGCATTATCACCGGTATTTTCCTGGTCTACTCCATTTTGGCCGTTCTCTTTCGCCATCAGCTCACCTCCTGGTACTTCCAGATAGGGGCTCTGGCCATTTTCATCTGTACTGCCTACTGTAAGCACTCCTACCGCAGCCACAGCCGTTAAAAGGCCAATGACCATCATTACCAGGAAGAGCTTATCTTTGAATAATTGATTTACTTTATCTTTCACCTTTTATCACCTCACTGGTATTCTTACCAGTTTGGTCATCTTTATTCAGTGCAAAATTCAATATCACTGTAAAAATATTCCAGTATCTGTTTAAAATCCCACCCTTCTGCTGCTTTTGCCTGGGCTTCACACTGGCTTAAGCCGTACCCGTGTCCATTTCCCTTTACAGTAATGGAAATGCCATTTTCCTGAGGCTCTGTAAAAAAACAGGCAGAAGGAAGTCCTAAAGCATCTGCTGCTTCTTCCCCAGTAAGAGAAACACCGTCGATCTGGATCTCTTCCACATAGGCAGAAGCATCTCTTTTTATGATCTGCACCTTTGAGGGAATTGCTTCTGGACGCACCTGAAAAGCCTTTAACTTTTCTGCTGCCTGTGCATCTGAAAAAGACAGATAGCTGATAAAATCCTCTGCCTTTGGATCATCAGGACAGGAAACAGAAGAAAGGTATGGGTAGTTTTCACCCCCATTTCTGGTTTTTCCGGCGCTCAGCCTGCAAAAAAGAGGTGTGATAAGTTTCCCCTGACAGGTCATTACGATCCCGGCCGTCTGGGCTGCTGCTTCTTCCAGACGGCTGTATTTTTCCAAAAACGCATCTGTTCCCCAGGTTTTCTTTAATTCATCTCCTGGCTTTCTCCTTAACCCCAGATCTGATTCTGATATCTCCCATACTGACTGTGACTTTCCTACGGTTGTTACCTCCCCACCAGTTTCAGACATCCCAATTTCAAGCTTTTCTGATCCATTCTCCATCTGCTGCCTTATATACGTCCTTGCAATCACTGCCTGGGCCTTTATGGCTTCCATTTCACTGTCCGGAGATACCTGCACTGCCAGCACAGAAGGAAGATATTCTTCCAGTGACAGCCATTTTTCCTTTTCACTGCCACCTGACTGGTCTAAAAAGATGCGGTAACTGCCTGCAGCCGTTCTCTCCTGCTGCCTGCTGTACTGTGTTCCCTGTATATTTCCTGTGACTATCAGTGTAGTCCCAAAAGGCAGAAGCAAACCGGCCACAACCCCGACGATCATCCATTTTCCCATAAAAAATCCCCTGTTTCCAACTTGCTGTTTTCTACAATATATGGAGACGGGGGATCATTTTATTATTGAATTTTGGCTACAGCTTGTACCATCTGCAGGCAGCAGGTCTATTTTTACCCAATATAAGCCTGTATCAGACGGAAGGTGTTTTCTGCACCATCTCGGTGGCTTCTTTCATAGCCATGGGAAGCATACACACCTGGTCCGATCAGGGCATGACGGATGTCATTTCCTGCACGGAGAGTAGTCTCCACATCAGAACCATAGTGAGGATATACATCCACTGCAAAACCTATGTTATTTTCCTTTGCAAGCTCCACCAGGCGGCTTACGATCTCATAATTATAAGGTCCGCCGCTGTCTTTTGCACAGATAGAAACTTCCCGTTCTGTACACATCAGTCCATCGCCTACACAGCCCATATCCACTGACCAGGCTTCCGTAACACCAGCGGGTACAGAAGCACTGCCTCCATGTCCCACTTCCTCATAAACTGTAAAATGGGCATATACAAACCTGTCAGGCTGTATATTTTCTTCTTTCAGATATTTTCCATATCCCAGTAAAATAGCTGCTGAAAACTTATCATCCAGGAAACGGCTTTTAATATAGCCTGATTTTGTAACCCGTGTCCGTGGCTCAAAGCACACATAATCTCCCGGCATGATGCCCAGCTTTAACGTATCCTCTTTGGAGCTTACCGGCTCATCCACCAGAACTTCTATGGTATCCCAGTTTCGCTCTGTTTTCTCATAATCTCCATTTACATGGACAGAAGCATTGATCAGCTGGCATACACCCTCATAAATCCCGTCTGCTTTGGTAACAATGCGCACATTTTCTGCCTCTGCATTTGCCGGTTTCATACCACCGATATTAGTCAGCCGGAGGCGCCCATCTGCTTTTACCTCAGCTACCATGCCGCCTAAAGTATCGCAGTGGGCTTCTAATAAAATCCCATCTTCTCTGTTTTTCCCGCCAAAAGAAGCAACTACACCGCCTTTGATGGTACGTTCTGCCTGGATCCCCAGTCTTTTTAATTCCTCTAACAGATAATCTGTTACCTGCCGGCAATAGCCTGAGGGACTGTCTATGGATAATAATTTTTCTGCCTGTTCTATAATATAATCTGTGTATTTTCTGTAGTCTGTCATGTTTTCACCAAGCCTCTCCTGTCTCTTCCTTTTACCTGATAATAAGCATTCTTTTCTATGTACATCCGCTTTTCCGCTGCCTTTAACATAGCTTCTATCATACTTTCATTTTTCCATTCCAGTCCTATAGAACAGCTGACCTCCGCCTCTTCCAGGTCTTCTTGCACCTGTTTGATCCGTTCCATGAAATCTGCTTCCGCTGTTTTCGCAACAATGATCACAAATTCATCTCCGCCAATACGATACGCATTTTCCGGAAACGTTTTTAAAATACACTGGGCGGCACTACAGATCAGCCTGTCTCCTGCTTCGTGTCCCAGGCTGTCATTAACCTGTTTTAAGCCGTTAAGGTCAATATAGGCAACCCCTGTATCGCGGACCGGGAAATATTCACAGCTTTCCAGCACTTTCATGTATTTATTGCGATTATAAAGCCCTGTAAGCATATCACGAAAGCTTAAAAACTGCAAACGCTCCTGCTGCTTTTGGGAAGACTGGCTGTTTACAATAAAATACTGCAAAGACAGCAAAAGAGTGGCATCATCAAAATGAGTCCGGGGATTGTCTACTCCAACAAAGCCGATAATCTTTTCATTTTTCTTTAGTGGCACTGTTAAAAGGCGTTGAACCTTCTGTTCCACCAGCATTTCGTAAGAGGGATACCCCTTTTCCTGCTTTGTATCTGCGATGTAATAAACTTCTCCTTTCTTGAAACGGTCCATCCAGACTTCAATAACAGAAAGGGGGACTTCCTGGAGATTATCGATCTGACAGGAAACACCCTCTGCTGCATATTCGTATGTATTGATAACGATCTGTTTTTCATAATCAATATCAAAAATATAACTTCTGTCTGCCTGAAAATAGTTACAGATAATGCCCAGAAGGTTATAAATAGCCACACCAGTATTCCTGTCTGCGGAAAGTTCCGCTGCACAACGGTTTAATGTGGTGGCGATCTCTAACTGATGGAGCCTTTCTTTGTTGATCCTTTCCATCTGTTCCTTCAAGCTTCCTACGATCAGAATATTGGCCACAATACCAATAGCCACCACCATTACTTTACTTCTGCCATCTGTATCAAAAATCCAGAAACTGTGTTCTACAGAAAAATAGAACATAGTATACAAATATATGATCCCGCCGCAAAGGATACCTGCTTTGTATCCAAACTGTACTAAAGCCGCAGATAAAATCACAATTAAAATGATATTGGGATTAGAGATCCGAAACCAGTAAGTGACCGCACAGGCTGCTGTCTGTAAAAGTCCTATGAGCAATATCCATTTGATATTTTTATCCTGACGTATGGCTTCTGGTATTTTCATAGGCATCCCCCTTCTATGTCTAATGTACTCCCGGAGTCTCCCTGTGCCTGATTTTGTGAGGATTTTTTGTCAATTGATCAGCCAAAACAGCAGATGCATGAGACACTCTGAAAGGTTATTTTGCAAATATATCGTCACTTCACTTGTAGTTATAACTATATTTTACATAAACAACGGGGATTTTGCCGATGCTCCGCATTCCGAATCGGCAAAATCCGCGGTCACAACTGTATCTTACGGAATTTTCAGTTCAGAAAATTCCTACCCGTGAAAAGTAACAAAGAGCATGCCTCTATTCCCGGAAACACGCTCTTATCTATCTTATATGCTTTTTATAATTCTTTTATCTTTCTACTGCGGACTTACAATCTTGCCCGCAACCGCACAGCTGGCTGCTGTCTTTGGAGAAGCCAGATAGATCTGTACCTTGGATGTTCCCATACGGCCTAAGAAGTTGCGGTTATTGGTTGCAACTACTCTTTCACCATCTGTTAAGATGCCGCCGGTTCTGCCGCAGCACAGTCCACAGCCGGGATGGGTGATGATAGCACCGGCTTCTGCCAGTGTATCCAGGATACCCATTTCATCTGCCTGTCTGTAGATCTTACGGCTGGCTGGTGTAACGATCAGTTTTACAAAATCTGCTACCTTCTTGCCCTTTAAAACCTCAGCTGCTGCTGCCAGATCCTCTAAACGGCCATTGGTGCAGGAGCCGATAAATACCTGGTCGATCTCTGTTCCTTCCAGTTCGCTGACATTGCGGATCTTGTCTACTTGGGACGGACATGCCATAACTGGTACAAAATCCTCTGCCTTGTATTCCATTACCTTGCAGTAGTTAGCGTCTGCATCGCCTGCCAGGCTCGTCTGGTAATCATTTAAGGTAATATCACAGTATTCTGCTGTCTTTTCATCTGGTGTAAACAGTGCACATTTAGCACCTGCTTCAATGGCCATGTTGGAAATGGTCATACGGCTGGCAACTGTCATGTTCTCTACTGCGCTTCCAGAAAATTCCAGTGCCTTGTAGGTAGCGCCATCCGCACCCAGATCACCGATCAGACGCAAAATAACATCCTTTGACATTACATTTTCAGGCAATTTGCCATTGATCACAACTTTAATAGTCTCCGGTACCCTGATCCACATGGTTCCGGTTCCTAAGATGCTTGCCATTTCTGTATATCCGATACCTGAAGAAAAGGCGCCTACACAGCCGTAGGTAGTGGTATGGCTGTCTGTACCAAATGCAATATCACCTGGCTTTACATAACCTGCTTCTGTCATCAGCTGGTGGCAGATGCCATCGCTTCTATGTACGTGGGTCATGCCATATTTTTCAGCAAAAGCATCACCAGTATGGAAATGTCTGGTATCATCTAACTGACTTGCAGGTACCAGATGGTCATAGATCAGAACCACTTTATCCGGATCCCAAAGCTTCCCAAAGCCCATTTCCCTGAATTTTTCTGCTACAAAAGGGATAAATATATCGTGGATCATCACACGGTCCACATTTACAGTCACAATATCACCTGGCTTTACTTCTTTGCCGGTATTATGCTCTATGATCTTTTCAATTACTGTCTTTCCCATTTCTTACACTCCTCCTAATCCAGACCATTCAGTTTGCGCATAGCCTTTACCAGACCTCCTGCGCGGATAATGTCCATCAGATTCTCCGGAAGAGCTGCGATGGGATATGTTTTTCCATTGTAATCAACATGTTCATTCATTACAACAGATATGGTATCCCCCTCTTTGATGTCATCATAGAGAGTAGGCTGCTCAATAAGAAGCAGACCGTTGTTAATGGAGTTGCGAAAGAAGATCCTTGCAAAGGATTTTGCGATAACACACTGGATCCCCAGTGCCTTGATGATCTCCGGTGCCTGTTCTCTGGAAGAGCCGCAGCCAAAATTCTTTCCTGCAACAATGATATCTCCCGGTTTGATCTGGTCTGCCAGCTCCGGGCGCAGCGGGGAAAATCCGTACTGCTTCATATCATCTATTGTTTTTAATGCAAGGTATTCAGTGGGGATAATAATATCAGTATCAATATCATCTCCCAAAACCCATACCTTTCCTGTCATTTTATCCATGTTCCAATATCCTCATATTTTCGATTATTTTATGTCTTCAGCCAGGGCAATCTCTCCTGCAATGGCAGAAGCAGTAACAGTAGCTGCGGAGCCTAAATATACCTTAGAGCTTGGATGTCCTGCACGGCCCTTGAAGTTTCTGGTACCTGTACTGATCAGGACTTCATTTTCACCGATCACGCCCTGACAGCTTCCCCAGCATACGCTGCAGTTCGGGTTCATAACAATAGCACCTGCTTCCATGAAGATATCGATCAGGCCTTCCTTTAATGCCTGACGGTAAACAGTCTGGCTTGCAGGGACTACCAGGAAACGTACCTTTTCTGCCACTTTTTTGCCCTTGATAATAGAAGCACCCACTCTTAAATCTTCAATACGTCCATTGTTGCAGGAACCTAAGAATGCTTCGTCGATCTTTATTCCACGGACTTCTTCTGCAGGAACTACATTATCCACAAAATCAGGTTTTGCAGCCACAGGACGTACTTTGGATAAGTCAAAGGTATATTCTCTCGCATACACTGCATCTGGATCACTCTTGTATACAGCTTTTGGCTTTCTGCCATGTGCTTCCAGATATTCTAATGCCTTTTCATCTGCCTCAAAAATGCCCGTCTTTGCACCTGCTTCTACTGCCATATTGCAAAGTACCATACGCTCACTGATGCTTAAGGTTTTTGCACCTTCTCCGGTAAATTCCATTACCTGGTAATTACATCCGTTTGCACCGATCTCTCCAATGATGGTTAAGATCAGGTCTCTTGCATAAACACCTTCCGGCAGTTTTCCTACCAGATTAAACTTTACAGTTTCAGGAACCAGTACCCAGGATTTTCCAGTTACCATTCCATAAAGGAAATCCGTACATCCTACGCCGGTACCAAAAGCGCCTAAAGCGCCATAGGAACAGGTATGGCTGTCTGCCCCGAAGATCAGCTCACCGGAACACACATAATTTTCCATCATTACCTGATGGCAAACGCCTTTTCCTTCCCAAAAATCAATATTGTTTTCTTTTGCAAAATCACGCATCTTCTTCTGGGATGCTGCTGTTTTCGGGCAATCTGAAGGTACGTTGTGATCTACGATAAATACCACTTTTTTTGCATCAGCAATATGTGGATTTTTTAATTTATTCCGGTACATGTCCACAGTCAGATGTGTGGTACCATCATTACTCATTAAACGGTCTAATGTTACGGTATGGATATCTCCCGGTTTTACACTTTCTACACCGGCTGCTGCCGCTATGATCTTTTCTGCGATCGTCATTCCCATTTTCCTATTCCTCCTCACGGTTTAATGAGGCGATCAGTCCGCCCTGGTTTAAAATATTCTGCATGTATTCCGGCAGCTTGGTGCAGGAATAGGTCTTGCCATTTGCCTGGGCCGTTCCATCTGACATGGAAAGTTCCATGGTATCGCCGGTCTTTACCTCATCCGGCAGCTCCTTACAGACAATAACAGGAAGTCCGATATTAATAGCATTTCTGTAGAAAATCCTTGCAAAGGATTTTGCGACGATAGCCTGTACACCTAATGCTTTTAAAACGCCTGGTGCCTGTTCTCTGGAAGAACCGCATCCAAAGTTTTCACCACCTACAACAAAATCTCCCGGTTTAACTTTTTTAGGAAAATCCGGATCTAAAGACTCAAAAGCATGCTCTTTCATTTCTTCTAAGTTTGGTAAAAGCAGATACTGTGATGCGATGATCTGATCTGTATCAAGGTCATTATGAAATTTAAAAATGGTTCCTTCTGCCATGATGTATGTATTCCTTTCTTAAAACCGCCTTGTCTGGGTTTTGCTTTTCTGCATTTTCTGTGTTTTGTACTGATATGTAGTATACCATAGGATGTACTATAATGGAAATGGTGGTTATTGATATATTTAATAACTGTAAGTTATAGAATGCACCCCTACAGATAACCTGCGCTGCATTATTTCAGTAGAATTGCGGGGAGTGCAAAGCGCACACAAAAAACTGCTGTATACAGTTCTATTACTCTCGTATACAGCAGTTTTTATTTTCTTCTTATTCTGTTTTTAAAAATACTTCTTGCTTCCCCAAAGATTACTTCTTTTAAGGTCCAGATATTCATTATAAGCTTTTTCAAGGATCTGCTTTTCATTGGAAAACTTCAGCAGATGATATGCTTCATAAAATTTATAATACCCGGAATCCAGAAAGTATTCTTCCCGCTGTGGTTTACTATAGTAGCTGTCAGCCATCATCAGATACCAGTGTACATCTTTTTCTACCACATCCTGAGGCGTGTTAAAGGTGTACTGGCTCTTTCCAATGTACTTGATGATAGAAGCGCTTACTCCGGTCTCTTCTTTTACTTCCCTAAGAGCCGTTTCTTTGTATTCTTCGCCAGCTTCTACTGTTCCCTTAGGCAGGACCCAGCCCTCATATTTATTCTTGTAATTCTTATACAGGACCAGAATCTTCCCTCGAAATATAACCACACCGCCGCAGCTCGTTGCCTCAATCATTGCAATTCCTCCCGGTTTTGGTGTGAATCTGAATAACTGGTTTTAGTATACAACGTTTGAGGGGTATATGCAAGAAGGAAATCTAGGTATGAAACTATTGTAGCACTTTGCGGCAATTTCCTTACTGTATATGATAATGTTTTTTCATACCTTCTAAAAATTCTGGTTCTGATGACAAACGGGTGATCTCGCTGGTGCGGCCATCTAATTGCATGGCTGTTATTAAATTTAGAATGGTCAATTCGCCTGCAGCTTTACCCTGGGTGATTCCCCTGCGCATTCCTTGCTTTTCACCCTCCATTTTGCTCTCCTCTACCCAATCAAGAAGTCCTTTGCACATGTTAATTCCCCCTTCTTCACTGCGATACTTTTCTTTAACTTGCTGTAATTGTTTTGTATCTGTCATTGCTGCAATAAGATCATAGGCATCTTCGTCTATGTTTTCAAACTGTTTTTCTCGTTCTTTTAAATATTGTTCCACCGCTTTTTTATCTGAGGACCGCCTAATAAATCCGAATACCTCTCTGACATCTGTTTTAAAACATTCTTCATTTGTAAATCGGCGAACATCTAAAACATGGATTGGATAATGGTTGATGAATGTTTTTATCTCTTCTGGAAGATTTTTATAGTCCAAAATCTCATAAATATCTTTCGCTATATCCCATGGCTTTTCTCCATAATAGATTACAATAGTAACAACTGGCGTTAAAGCATCTGTGCTTGTCAGACTGCTGATATAATCATTTTTATCCAAAACACCTTTTTCCCGGTTTTGCTTTTGTATCTTTTTCATCTGGCGGTCATAAGATAACGCATCTTCCACCATAATACGTACCGGCATTCCCCGATGAATCTTATCCTGATGTTCCAGAGCAATGATCGTAAATGAAGTTCCAAAAGCTACTCTTTTTACTCCATCTCGAAAACGTTGTATATTTTTCTTCTTTTTCACAGTCAGGCTGCCCCTGCGTGACTTTCCTACCTCTCTTGTATCCTGGCTATAAAACTGTTTTTCTGTTACAATCTGCTTTCCATCAAAAATATAGCCATTTAACAAGTCCGCATACCGCCTGTCATCATCAAAAAACACAGCTGTTTCTATATCTCTTGTTCCCATTTATTCTCCCCTTTCTTTCTACTGCAAAGCAAAAGGGAAGTTTCTAACATCTATTATACGAAATCCAATTGCAGATTTCAATATATTCCCCCTGCCTGTTTTAAAACAAAATTATACTGATCTTTAAACCTGTCTTTCAATAAAGCCCATGTGATTTTTGGCAGAATCTGCCCGAATACAGATATGAAACACATATAGCGTTACATATTTTTAGAATATCATTATTTCTGACTGATAAATGTAATTACAGTATAACATTAAAATTTACAAAAATCTACTACATTTTTCCCTACAAAAAACCAGCCTCACAGGCTGCATTTATACACATTTATGTACTCATGCCTCTTGCCTGCAAGGCTGGCTTTTTATGCTCTATTATTACACTTATGAGTTCATCCTGCACTCACAAGCCATTCGCTTACGCGCTTCACTGCATGCTATTACAGGCAGCTTATTTCATCCCCATAAAGATCTTCTCATCTGTAATAGGCAGTTCCCTGATCCTGACACCGACTGCATTATATACCGCATTTGCAATAGCCGGAGATGGGGTATTGATAACGATCTCACCAATGGATTTTGCACCAAACGGGCCCGTAGGCTCGTAGCTGCATTCAAATTCTACCTGGACTTTTCCGATATCCAGACGGCTTGGTACTTTGTACTGCATAAAGGAGTTTTCATGGACACGTCCCTGGTCGGAATAAGTTACATCCTCATACATCGCCATACCAATTCCCTGTGCCAGACCGCCTTCTGTCTGTACTCTGGCCAGATTTTCATTTAATGGTGTTCCACAGTCTACTGCTGCTGCAAACTGGATCAGTTCGATATGACCGGTTTCCTTGTCGATCTCCACTTCTGCAGCACCTGCCATAAATGGTGGCGGTGAAACAGGTGAAGTATGGGACTCTGTAGCCTGGAGAGCTTCTTCGTTAAAGCACATCGCTTTATTTCCGATATCCTTCAGTGTAATCTCCGCCTGTTCTCCCTCAGGCGCATTCAACCTGCGGACTGTCTTTCCAGTAAACTCCAGATCGTCCTCTGAGCAATTCAGATATTCTGCTGCTTTCTTTAATATCTTCTTTTTCAAAGATTCACAGGTCTTTACTACTGCCATACCTGTCAGATAAGCAGTACTGGAAGCATAGGAACCGGAGTCATATGGGGAAATATCAGTATCAACGCCGTAAACCACAATATCATCCAGCTCACAATCCAGGCACTCTGCTGCTACCTGTGCCAGTGTGGTATCACAACCGGTTCCCATATCAGATGCACCAATTGTCATACTGTAAAAGCCGTCATCATTTACCTTAATGGTAACGCTTCCTACGTCTACGCCGGAAATAGCAGAGCCCTGCATTGCCATTGCCAGACCTACTGCCCTTACTTTGCCATTTCCCATGTCTTTTCTTGGATACTTTTCATCCCAGCCGATCATTTCCATAGCCTTGTCTACACAGCGGTCCAGAGCACAGCTGTTGGCAGTTTCGCCATAGTAAGCAGGCATCACCTGTCCTTGGCGTATCATATTTTTCTTTCTAAGCTCAATGGGGTTCATTCCCATCTGGGCTGCCAGTTCGTCTATAGCGGACTCTACAGCAAAAATACCCTGGGTTGCTCCATATCCGCGGTAAGCACCTGCGGACATACGGTTGGTATAAACTACATCATAAGCAAAGCGGAATGCCTTTGGTGTACCGTACAAAGGAATAGACTTGTGTCCTGAAAGACCTACTGTAGTCGGTCCATGTTCGCCAAAAGCACCTGTATTGGACAATGTATACACATCCATTGCCTGTAAAATACCATTGTCATCGCAGCCCAGCTTTACCTTTACCTCCATTTCATGACGTGGAGAAGATGCGATCTGGGACTCATAGCGGCTGTAAATGATCTTAGCCGGTTTTCCGGTCTTCATAGTAACGATCGCCGGATAAACTTCTGCTACTACGGTCTGCTTTGCACCAAAACCGCCACCGATCCTTGGCTTGATAACGCGAATCCTTGATTTTGATACATCCAGTGCATGAGCCAGGATACGACGCACATGGAAAGCGACCTGGGTGGAAGCCACTACATTTAAACGTCCATATACATCCATATAAGTAAATGCACGGAAAGTCTCCATCATGGCCTGTTGGTTTGCTTTAGTATGGTATGTTTTTTCCACAATGTGGCTGCAGCCTGCAAATGCTGCCTCCAGATCACCGTGGGTCTCACCGCCGCTGGCACATAAGTTTCTCTTATTATCAGCGCCCACATTACACAGCGCTTTCCAGTTATCCTCAGGATGTACCAGGATTTTTCCATCTTTTGAATCATGCATATCTAAAACAGGCTCCAGAACCTGATATTTCACCTTAATAAGGCGCATTGCATGATCTACCGCAGCTTCTGTCTCACCTGCGATGATAGCCACTGCATCTCCCACAAAACGTACTCTCTGATCCAGGATCAGGCGGTCATACGGACTTGGCTCCGGATAGGTCTGGCCAGCCATGGTAAAACGCTTCTGAGGAACATCCTTCCATGTAAGGATACATTCGATCCCCGGAACTCTGGAAGCAACCTTACAGTCGATCTCTTCAATCAGCGCATGGGCATAAGGACTTCTAAGCACTTTTACGATCAGGCAGTCCTTTGGTGCCAGGTCATCGGTGTAGACCGGCTTACCTGTTACCAATGCTTTCGCATCTTTTTTCACAACAGGAGCGCTTATCAGCCGGAATTTCTTTCCTGTTGCAGGATTAATCTGTGTATATGCCATTTTCTTATGCCTCCTTTCCGCTCTGCTTCATATCCAGATATTTTTTTACAGCCCTAAGCTGGGACATGTATCCGCTGCAGCGGCATAAATTTCCAGAAAGATATTCTTTGATATCTTCTTCATCCGGATTTTTTAATTCTTTTTCCATAGCAAGAACATTCATAATAAAGCCCGGATTGCAGAAACCGCACTGCTCTCCGCCTTCTCTTGCTAAAAACATTCCAAATTCTTCTGCCTCTTTCTGCAGACCTTCCAGCGTAGTCACATGACGTCCATCTGCACGAATGGCAAGTGTGGAACATGACAGAACCGGCTTTCCATCCAGCCATACAGTACAAAGACCACAGTTTGCTGTCTCACAGCCTCTTTTTACACTATAACAGCCCAGCTCACGTACCAGGTCTAATAACAGCATATCTGGCTTTACATCTGTCTCTATCTGTTTTCCATTTAAACGAAATGAAAGTCTCATACTCTGCCCACGCTCCTTCCTTTGATCTGCTCCATAAGACGGCGGATATATACTGTTGCCAGAGTCTTTCTATAAGCACCGCTGGCACGCACATTGTCACCATAAGTAAAGGCATCTGCTGCCTGTTTTGCCATTTCTTTTAAGGTATCAAAATCATCCTCTGTAATGATCACTGTCTTTGCCTTTGAAGGTCTTGCACCAACAGACACAAACCATTTATTTCCAAGATTGGAAACGCAGCAGGCGATCACCGGAAAATCGGTACGTGAATTGCGCTGGCTGGTATAAGCAGCCTTTCTTCCGTCTTTCTTTATAATAATACGAACCAGGATATCCTTCTGATCTCTTCGTACAGGTCTGGCTGCAAATTCAGAAAGCGGAATAGTTCCCTCATGATACAGTTCTACATAAGCATCAAGAGCCAGCAGGCAGGTCAGTATATCAGAAAACCCAAAGCGGGCAAAAATACTGCCTCCTACAGTTGCACAGTTTCTCATCTGAACACCAACGATATTTCTGGTACATTCCCTGAAAATCCCATCAAAATACCGGTTCAGCCCCTCATGAGTCTCTAACTGATGTAAACTGCACATACAGCCAATAGAAAACTCTCCTTCCTTTTCTTCAATTTCATCCAGTCCAAGCCCGGACAAATCCACAATAGTACGCTTGGTAATATGAGTCATCTTCATCCATACCATTCCGCCTACTACCAGACTGCTTCGCTTCTGACAAAGCTCATAAGCCTCTGCCAGATCACTTACCTTAACATAATCATCTGCTCGGAACACCTGTTTTTCTCCCTTCGTATCTTTTCTTTAATAAGTTTTAATAAGTATTTCTTATAAATAACCCCGTCTTTTAGTAAATAAAAGAACAAAACAGCCCGATTATAACACGAAACCCTGACCTTTTCCATAGTAATCGTTATTCTTTTTTAAGATATAATGAGCGCAGGGAAAAACAAGCGGCTGCGTAAGCAGACATTTGTTTTTCACAAGCCATTAACGAACGAATCGCCTGCGAAAGCAGGCAGTAGAGCGCGAATGCGCGGGATTCGTGAGTATAAGATGTAATGAGTCCAAAAGAAAAACAAGCGACACCGAAGGTGGCATTTGTTTTTCTTGGACCATTAACGAACGAATCGCCTGCATTATGATTCTCTCGACATATATATGTCAAACAGCTGTCTTGCGATCGGCCCTGCTACCTTACCGCCGCTTCCAGATTCCTCCACCAGGACTGTAACAACGATCTTCGGTGATTCTACTGGTGCAAAGCCGGTGAACCAGGCGTGTGTCTCTTTTCCTGTTTCAAATTCAGCAGTTCCTGTTTTAGCTGCTACCGTATAGGCATCAGTGCGTACAGAAGAACCTGTTCCTTCAACTACTACATCACGCATCAGTTCTGTAAGATTGGCCGCCTCAGCAGCTGTCATAAAGGTTCCGCCTGTAGCTGGAAGAAACTTTTTTACCTCTTCACCACCTACACTGACCACCCGGTCCAGCATATATGGCTTCATAAGCGTTCCTCCATTAGCAATGGCCGCTGTGATCAGGGCATTGTGAAGAGGTGTGATCAGTGTGGTTCCCTGTCCAATGGAAGTCTGTAAAATCTCCCAGGTTCCGGCTCCTTCTTTCATATTAAAAGAGCTTTCCTTATAAGAATAACCGGACAATGGTAATGGATTATTAAACAATAATTCCTCTGCTGTGGAATGGAAACGGTTCAGATCCAAAACCAGTCCTAAACTGGAAAATGCACCATTACAGGAATTAGCAAAGGCTTTCACAAAATCCTGACTTCCGTGGGCTTCGCTGTGGAAACATTTAATAGAATAGTCCCCATTGTGGTAAACACCATTGCAATCAAAATGAAAATCCTTGTAGTCATCCGGATGTTCCCGCATATACTCAAGAGCTGTCACGATCTTAAATGTAGAACCAGGGGGATATAAACCGGCAGTTACACGATTTACCAGCTGTCCCTGGTTATTAGAACTATCTGTGAGAGCCGCCCAGTCCTGAAGAAGGGTATTGGGATCGTATCCCGGCTTTGAAACCATTGCTAAGATCTTTCCTGTATCCGGCTCCATGGCGATCACCGCCCCTCTTCTGTCTCCTAAAGCCGCATAAGCCGCCTGCTGCAGCTCCATATCCAGAGTAGTCACCACACTGTCGCCTAAGTTTTTCGCACCTGCCAGCTCATTTCCCGCCTGTTCCACCAGATTTACGTGAGAACTTAAAAGATAAAAGTTTGCCATGGCTTCAATTCCTGTTTTCCCTTTAGAAGAATAGCCTACTGCATGGTCAAACACACTTCCATAGTTATAAACTCTTGTCTCATTTCCCCCATCATCTGTAGTAGTTTCTGCCAGTACAGTTCCGTCTGCTGCCAGGATGCTGCCCCTTACAATACGGTCTGAAAAACTGTCCAGTCTTGCATTATAAGGATTATTGATCACATCCTCGCTTTTCACCTGAAGAAAATATCCCATGTAAACAGCCAGTGCCAGAAACAAAGCCACACATACATAGGTAACCGCCAGAACCTTGGAATTAGGATCACTTTTTTTCAGTTCTTTCATTCTTCCTGTGCCTCCATTTCTTCCAGTTCTTCTTCATCATTGCGTTTGATGATGTAAAGTCCCTGGATAATACTGAATAACAGGAATGTAGTTACAATGGAACTTCCTCCATAACTTACAAAAGGAAGTGTCACACCGGTAGATGGGATAAACTTGGTCACACCGCCTACTGTAAGGAATACCTGGACCACATATTCCATTCCCAGTCCCACTGCCAGCATCTTATAAAACATAGCCTGCATTTTTGTGGCGATCATCATAAACTGGATAAAACAGCCCAGACAGATAAGAAGAACACAGATAGCGAAAATACCTCCCATTTCTTCAGATATTGCTGCAAAAATGAAATCTTTTTCTACTACCGGGATCTTATTTGGCATTCCCTGACACAATCCCATGCCAAACCATCCCCCTGTTCCAATAGCAAAAAGGGACTGGGTGATCTGATAGCCTGTATTATCAATATCTGCCCACGGATTTTTCCATGCTGTAAATCTGCGCCTTACATGATCAAAAAGAGCATATGCAATAGATGTGGCCCCTTTTCCGAGAATCCCCGCTGCGATCAGGTACAGCCAGTTTCCTGTGGCAATAAACAGCATGACCACATAGCTTACAAAGAAGATCAACGCACTTCCTAGGTCTTTTGACAACACCAGGATCACCACATGAAGTGCTGCCACTACCGTAGTGATACAGATGTTTTTAAACTCCAGAGACTGATAAAACATGGAAGCCACAAAAAACACAAAACTGATCTTTACGAATTCTGAGGGCTGAATGGATATCCCACCAATGGTCAGTGACAATTGGGCACCAAAGCTTTCATTTCCTGCTACCCATACCAGAAGCAGGGCTGCCAGCCCGATCCCTCCATAAAGCCATTGGAATTTGTATAGCTGCCAGAACCGTTCCATGATAAAAGGAACCAGCCAGGAAACCACTGCTGCCGCTGCCACGATCACAAACTGCTTAAAAGCCTTATCCAAGCCCTTATCTAAAGACAATCTGGTGAGCATGATAAAACCGCAGGCTAATAACATGCAGCAGTTATTTACCAGAAGTCTTGATACATTTCTGTAAATAAACCGGTAAATATAAATGTACAGCAGGAAAAATACCCCCTGGCCTATATAAAATACCAGCAGCATCCGGCTCAGTGTTTCATCTTCTGTTTTCAGATACATCACCAGATATGCCAGAAAATGCAGCAAAAACATAGCCCGGTTCTGCCTTGCGCATACTTTTCTCTTCCGTTCCAGATCCGGAAAAGAAAAGAACCTGAAATTAGCATAGGTATAAATGGCCATCAGCAATATCATGAGATATTTGGATACTTCCACGATCAGATTTGTCATAGGCTATTCTACTCCCCGTCTGAAATGTCCTCTTGTAAAATCTTTTACTGGCTCTGCTACGATCCTTCCCTCTTTATAAGAAGCAGCAAAAGCTTCCAGTATCTTTTTCGTCTCCTCTTTTCCTTCTCTTGTAAAGGAAAGACGCAGGGAAGTCAGGTTCAGCTCTTTCACTGCTTCCTCACTTCCAAACAAAGATAATGGAAGGGGATTTAAGATTGTATTATAGCAGAAGCTGCAATGTGCCTTTAAGGGCAGTCCGGCTCCTGTACGGTCCTTCATTAAAAGCTGTTCCCTTTTGGCTGTACATCCTTTTAATGTTTTTACCACACACTGGGCAGAAACCATCATAGGAGCATGCCCATAAATGATCATTTCATCTGCCATATCTTCCTTTTCACATGCCGTCGTCACTGCTTTTAGTTCTCTGCTGTTCAATTCCCATGGCATGGTAATAAATTCCGGTCCCATTTTCTTTAATGTGTGTACCGCTTCCCGGTTCCATGCATAAACAGAAGCATCCAGTGCAAATGGGATATGGATATTTTCTTCCTTTAGCCAGGAAACTTCCTCCAAAGCGCGGGCCAGAACGCCTGTAAAGCCTGCATTTTCCAGATTTTTCCTGTTTTTAGAGAAAAACTTCATTGCGTGGGTGCGGAAAATGTGTGGAAGTGTCAGGAAACATTCTTTCCCCTTTGTCTCACATTGTTTTACGACCTTTCCCCACTGATCTGGTTTGAATCCATCTGCATCTATATAAATACGTTTTACAGCATCGCAGGATAATGCAGGTTCCAGCTGGCATTCTTCTTCCAAAGATGCTGTGAGGAAAGCAGATCTGTGATTTTTTTTGGATGCAGACTGTGCTGCAATGGACAGTTCCCGTTTTGTCTGCGCAAACAGTTCTGCTGTGTTTTCTGCGCCCGCACTTTCCTTTTCTTTTTCCGTCTCCTCAGCTTCTGCCTTTCTCTCCCATTTTGCCAGAATACCTTCTGTCAGCTTCTCAAAGCCTTCTCTTCGCAGTTCATTTAACGCCTGTACCGGCAGAAAGATATTTCCTTTTAATTCAATATCCAGCTGTTCAAAATTAAAGGATGTTGCACCTGTCTTATTTAACTGCTTACGCACTTTTTCCTCTGTTGCAGGCTGGTTCTGTGCGCTCTGGCAGACCTGGCCTTCAACTTTTACTGTTACATCCCCCCTGGTCAGTTCCAGGACAGAAGGTTTTCCCTCTTCAAAAACAGCCTTTCCGGCAACAGGCTCCTTTTTTTCTTTATGCACATAATTTTCATCCAGAAGATCAAATAATTTCTGGTTTCCTTCACGGAACTCCGGCTTTTCCTTTAAGGCAACCATATCCTTTCCATTGTGCTTTTCATAATAGCCTGAGGTAAAGCCGCCCCGGTCAAAAAGATCCAGCAGTTCTTTTTTATCTTCTGGATCTACATAATAACCATCTCTTCCGTATGCTTCATACATATCCAGATATTTTCTGTAAATACGGACTACGCCGGCTGTATATCTGGGGCTCTTCATCCTTCCTTCGATCTTTAAGGAATAAACACCAGCCTCTAAGATATCCGGCAAAATATCCAGCGTACACAGATCTTTTAAACTTAATACAAACTTCTGATTCTCCTTGTTTAAGCTTTTTCCCTCTGCCTTGCCTCCTTCCCATACCCGGTAAGGCAGACGGCATGGCTGGGCACAACGGCCTCTGTTTCCGCTTCGGCCGCCAATAAGACTGCTCATCAGGCACTGGCCGGAATAACAGTAACACAAGGCACCGTGAACGAATGTCTCAATATCCATCCCTGTTTCTTTATAAATACGTGAGATTTCTTCTAAGGAAAGTTCTCTGGCCGGAACCACGCGGCAGCAGCCCATTTCCTTTAACAATTTCGCGCTGTATACGCTTGTAACGGTCATCTGTGTACTGGCATGAAGCTCCATTCCCGGAAATGCCTGTTTCATCACCTGAAGAGCCCCCAGATCCTGAACGATAGCACCGTCCAGACCAGCCTCATAATAAGGCTTTATATAGTCCCGCAGCTCTTCCAGCTCTTTTTCCTTAAATAGTGTATTGACCGTCATATACAAACGACAGCCATGAAGATGGGCATACCGGATTGCTTCCACCATTTCCTGTCCTGCGGCATTCTGGGCATACGCTCTGGCACCAAAACGGCTGCCACCCATATAAATGGCATCTGCTCCTGCTGCCACTGCAGCCTTTAAGCTGTCAAAGGAACCTGCCGGTGCTAAAAGCTCTGCTTTTCTCTTATTCATCATGATCTTAAACCTTTCCTGATACCGGATCGCTGCGTACTTTGCACTCCCGCATCTGCGCTCCGTTCGGTGTTAAACAAAAAAGGGGCTGCAGTCTGTATCGCGCCCCCTTTGTTTCATCTGTGTTTTATCTGCGTCCGTTTCTGTGAGAACCGGCTTTTCTGGCTGCCTGAAGGGCTTTTCTGGCAAGATCCCTGTCAGAAATTTTTGCCTGGAATGAAGAATTTTGTAATGGCAGTTCTGTCTGAACAAAATTTTCCTGTGCCGGTTCTGTCACAGCAGCCTGGTCTGAAGTCTGTGCCATCTCGCTCACAGATTCAAAGCCTGGTTCATTTACAGGTTCATTTCCTTCGATCACAGTGTCTACCACTTCATCTTCCTCACCTTCATCTTCTTCATTCCCAGAAGCTAAAGCCTGTGCCGCCTGTTTTTTAACAGCTCTTAATTCCCGTTCTGTCTTTGAAAGCTTTGCAGATAACTCCTGAAGCTGGCGCTGGCGTTCTTCTAAATCCCTTAACACACCGTCTAACTTCATCTGGGTGCTTACAAGCTCATGTTTTAAGCTGTAAGTTTCTTTTTCCATCCTGTCTTTCTGTTCTTCCATCTGGTCTGCATTTTCTTTTGCCTTAAAATAATCATCTGCGATGTTTAATAAAAGCATCAGCTGCTGATAATCGGCACTCTGTTTGCTGAAACCAGGGATTGCATGCATAGTGGCTATTTTTTCATTTACATAGCTGGCCGCTTTCTGAAGATATGCTTCATCTTCCGTTCCGCCTAAAGTATATATTTTCCCGTCAATTAAAACCTGTGTATAATTCTTTGTATCCATTCTGCTATTTCTCCTGACTATAAAGCACATTTATATGTTGCTGTCCATAAGCTGTACTGGCAACATTCATCTTTTCAGTTCGTTAAAAGGATACCACATTTTCACTTCATTTCCAAGCCCAAATGACGATATGCGTTCTCCGTAGCCATTCTTCCCCGGGGCGTTCTGTTGATCAGGCCATTCATTAAAAGATAAGGCTCATATACATCTTCCAGAGTTCCTGCGTCTTCTCCCAAAGCTGCTGCTAACGTATCAAGTCCCACCGGACCGCCGGAAAATTTTTCAATGATCATTAAAAGGATATTCCTGTCATTCTGATCCAGTCCCATTTTGTCCACATCCATAATATCCAGTGCAAAATCTGCTACTTCTTTTGTGATCACACCGTCATATTTTACCTGGGCAAAATCCCGCACCCTCTTTAAAAGGCGGTTTGCCAGTCTTGGGGTTCCTCTGGAACGCTTGGCCAGTTCAATAGCTCCTTCCGGTTCTATTTCCACTCCCAGGATCGCTGCTGAATGTAAGATAATCGTGCGAAGCTCCTCAGGTGTATAAAATTCCATTCTCTGGACTACACCAAAACGGTCTCTTAAAGGAGCTGACAGCAGTCCCGCCCTGGTAGTTGCCCCCACCAGTGTAAAATGAGGCAGTTCCAGACGAATGGACCTTGCACTGGACTCTTTTCCCAGCATGATATCAATGGCAAAATCTTCCATAGCCGGATAGAGGACTTCTTCCACCTGACGGTTTAACCGGTGGATCTCATCTACGAAAAGGACATCCCCCTCCTGAAGATTGTTTAAAATAGCTGCCATTTCTCCCGGCTTTTCAATAGCCGGTCCACTGGTCACTTTCAGCCTGCTCCCCATCTCATTGGCAATGATGCCTGAAAGAGTCGTCTTTCCAAGCCCGGGCGGGCCATAAAACAGCACATGGTCCAAGGCTTCCCCTCTGCTTTTTGCCGCTTCTATGTATATTTTCAGGGTAGACTTGATCTTTTCCTGCCCCACATAATCGCTGAGGCACTGGGGACGCAGGGTAGTCTCGATCCGCACATCCTCTTCTGTTGCCTCTGTTGTTATAATTCTCCGTTCCATATATACCTCAAACTATATGATGCTCTGCTAAAGATCACAGAAAACTCAAATGCTTCAGCGAAGCCTTTAAAATATCCTCTACGCTCATATTTTCTGTGATCTCCACTTTCTTTACTGCCCTGGAAGCTTCCATATTGGTGTAGCCGAGAGCTGTTAACGCTGCCACTGCCTCTTTTGCCGATGCCGCCATACCTGCCACAGATGCACCTGTACCTGTATCGGAAGCAGCTTCCTTTCCGCCTCCAAAGGAAGCCATCATCACTTCTTCTAAATCTACCTTATCCTTAAGATCTAAGATCAGTCTCTGGGCAGTCTTTGCCCCGATCCCCGGTGCCCTGGAAATGGCTTTGGCATCCCCGCCGACAATGGCGATACGCAGATCATCCGGCCGCATGACGGAAAGGATGCCAAGGGCTCCTTTGGGACCGATCCCATTCACCCCTAGCAGCTGTTTAAACATTTCCCTGTCCTGTCTGTGCAAAAAACCATATAAAGTCATAGCATCTTCCCGCACCTGGAAATAGGTATAAACAGTCACCTCTTCCCCTAATGGCGGAAGTTCTTCTAAAAGAGAAAGAGGTACATGGACTGCCAGACCGATGCCTCCTGTCTCTACTACGATCACATCATCTTCTACTGCCCCAAGGGCTCCTTTTATATATGAAATCATCTGTTCTATATTCCTTTTATCTGGTACCGCATAAAAGCGATACTTCATCTTATGATGTGAGTGTCAAAAGTAAATTTTGCCACTCACTGATGTAACCGGATTGCTCCATTGCTATGCAATTCCCGCAATCCTCGAACACCTCAAACTCCCATAAAATGGCGTGTTCACACCATTTTATTTCGTTTTCGGTGTTCGGCGTGTCAATAAGTATAAATTGCTTATTTGTGCGAGCACAAACGCAATTTATACTTTTGACACTTACATCATCTTATTTATCAATCATAACATAGACCCCGCTTCAATGCAAGCAGGATACCGAACAAATATTCGATGCAAAGTTACAGTAACAGCATGGCGTTCTTGCAATTATTTTAAAAATCAGCTAAACTAAGGACGGTTTCTGTTTTCCAACCCGGAATCTGACAGAAGGAACCAGAAAGGATTTTTATGATCACCATTAAACATCCCATTGACTTTCCAGACACCTATCCCTTAGACCGCATCGGGCCCTTAAAGGATATTTTATTTTTTGATATAGAGACCACCGGTTTTTCCGGTGAAACTTCCCAGCTTTATCTCATTGGATGTACCTATTTTGACGGATTTGGCTGGAAGCTGATCCAGTGGTTTGCTGATACCAGACAGGCAGAAAAAGAGCTTTTAGACTCCTTTTTTGAATTTTTAAAACGATTTAAGATGCTGATCCATTTTAATGGAGACCGTTTTGATATCCCCTATCTTTTAAAATGCTGTGAACGTCTGGGCCTTAACTACAATTTTAATGACCTGGCCAGTATTGATATTTTCAAGAAAATAAAGCCTTACAGAAAGCTGTTAAAACTGGAAAATATGAAACAAAAGTCCATTGAACAGTTTTTAGGGGTACATAGGGAGGATAAATACAATGGCGGACAGCTGATCGAAGTCTACCGCGACTATCTGCATACCCACGAAAAATCCCTCTTTGACCTATTGATACTGCATAATGCAGATGACCTGCGTGGAATGCCTTCTATCCTTCCCATCTTAAATTATGCAGACCTGTTTGAGTCAGATTTTACCCTTTGCAGCCACAAACTGTATTCCTACACAGATGAAGCCGGATATTCCCACCCTTTTGTTAGTCTTTTATGGCAAAGTCCCTATAGTATTCCCATTCCCCTGGAATATACCTTAAATCCATTAAGCCTGGAACTTCATGACAGCTATCTGGCCTGCAATTTAAACCTGTATGAAGGCACTTTGAAATATTTTTATCCGGATTATCAGAATTATTATTATCTGCCTTTGGAAGATACAGCGATCCATAAAAGCATTGGGGAATATGTAGACCGTTCTGCCCGGAAAAAAGCTACTGCAAAAAACTGTTACTGCAAAAAAGAGGGCTTGTTCTTACCTCAGTTCAGTTCTTTGTGGGAACCATCTTTTAAGGAAGATCTTAAGTCCTCTTTCTCCTATATTCTTTATGAAGATGAAACCTTATGGGCAGATCGTGAGAAAAACTCTCACTATGCTCATGATATTTTTACCTACCTGACCGGGCAGCTGTAGCCGCTGAATATACTGCGTACATCTGGGAGGCGCCGGTATCTCCATGCCCTAACATGGCCTGGACTGCATGGATATCCGCGCCGCCGACCATAAGGTGGGCCGCAAAGGAATGACGCAGGGTATGAGGTGTGATATCTGTCTTGATCCCCGCTTTTTCCCCGTAAAATTTGATCAGCTTCCAGAAACCCTGACGGCTCATAGGCTGACCGCTGCAGTTGGTAAACAGCCATTCACAGGTCCGCCCCTTTAAAAGAGAACTCCTAGCCTCATCCAAATAGACCCTCAGCGCCTGTTTTGCCCCTTTTCCAAAAGGGATCATCCGCTCCCTGGTGCCGTCATGACAGGTAATATATCCGATCTGCATATTCACATCTTCTAATTTCAGGCTGATCAGTTCGGATACACGGACTCCCGTTGCATACAACAATTCCAGCATGGCTTTATCACGCATTTCTTTAACTGACGCATTTCCCGGCTGGGCTAAAAGGGCCTGTATTTCCTCTTTTGTCAGTATTACCGGTATCCTGCGTTCAATCTTCGGTGCCCGTAAAAATTCTGCCGGATCCCTGTTTATTTTTCTCTCTTTGAAAAGATAGTTAAAAAATGCCTTAATGGAAGCCAGTTCCCTGGAAATGGTGGATGCTGCTTTTCCTTCTTTTTCCAGATAAAGGATGTAAGAATTTAAACTGGTCTTTGTCACCTTCTCCACATGGGTGATCCCCATTTTCTCCATAAATCCCGCCATCTGGACCAGATCCCGGTGATAAGACACTTCCGTATTTTTCGCTGTATGCTTCACTTCCTGAAGATAGGTTGTGAAGCTGTTTATCTCATCTATCATCTTGTTCCCCCGGTACACAGCGCAGTTTTTCTTTTTCTGTACCCAAACACCCCATATCCCTGCAGCTGCTCTCTTTCTGCTTTTACTCCGTTTTTACAGTATAGTTGATTTTCCTGCATTTTTAAATAGTTTTTGTGTATTCTGCGTTTCAAATTGAAAAAAATCAGTAAAAATATGCCTCCACAGCAGCTCCACAGACTGTAAGCAGCATTAAGAAAATAACTGCCGGCAGCCGCAGCCGTTTCTGTCTGCTTACAGACCAGCATGAAAGAACATACCAGACTACCAGATAGAAGATTCCCTGAGGCAAAACAGACCGTAAAAAGATAGGCAGACCTAAAAAACCTTTTTCTGCCGTAAAACTGGCGATCCCCATTCCAAGGCAAAAAGACCAGAAGCATGTAAAAATCCCAAACAGCCAGAAACTATAGACTGTAAGGCTGCAGAGCCACCCGGCGCCCAACTGGAAAAAGCGTTGTTTTATCACAGCAAAAAAAGCCCCGGCAAAAGAAGCTGTATCCGGCCATGTATTTTTATAAGATAAAATTTCCGCCCCGCGCCACCACACCACAACAGACGCCCCGGCCATTCCAAGCCAAAAACACAAAAGCAGAAAATGTCTGCCCGTAAATCTTTTAAATGAAATTTCAGACATCTGCTTCCCTTTCTGTGCCGCTGCACTTTCAACTTATTTCTATATATCAGTTATATGTTTTTTTCTGTCCGTGCATGATTTTTTGTACACTGACCGGAAATATGGTATACTAGTATAATCCGCGATAATTACCGATTCATTACACGCAGGATAAATTTTCATGTGCAAGGAAGCTGAATGAGGCGATGCCGGTAGCATCGTCGATTGAAGCTGACGCGGCAGATGGAAATTTAGACAAGTGAAAGGGGCGGATAATTATTGTGGATTATACTAGATTTTAGTGTACTCTCGGCATCTTAATGTTCACCCAGAATCCTCTGTACTTGATCTTGTGAGAAGATTTTTTGTCAGTTGTTCCCAGATTTCAGAGGCGTTGGCGTTGTGTCCGCCTCTGAAATCTGGGTGCAACTGGCAGAAAACCGGCCGCAAAAGCAAGTGCTGGAAAGGCTCCGGGAGTACATCTTATATATTCGGAGGATTTACTATGAACAACTATCAGCTGATCGCTTTTGACATGGACGGAACCCTGTTAAATTCAGATAAACAGATCTCTCCTGAGACTTTAAATGCAATCAAACGGGCAGGCGATGCCGGAAAAACGGTTATCTTATGTACAGGCCGTAATCTTGCAGAGCTAAATGCTTTTACAGAAATAATACCTGGCCTGCGATATCTGGATTGTGTCAGTGGTGCCTGTGTTTACGACCTGAAGGAAAAGAAAACCCTTTATTCCCAGGCTCTTGATCCTGGAATCGTAAAAAAATTAATGGAATTTGCCCTGGAAGAAGAGGCCATGATCCATGTTCTTTCAGAACGTTCTATTGTACAGAGGGACCAGCAGTCCCATATGGCCGATTTTCATATGGGCATTTATCAGACCATGTTTGATAAGATCACAGACAAACTGGAAAACATTTACAATTCTTTCTGCCAGGAACCCTTTCCCGTACTGAAGCTGAACCTTTATCACAAAGATGAATACTCACGGGCACGCACGGTAGAACGTATCAAGGCTGCCGGGCTTGAAACTGCACTGGCACTGGCAGAGTCTACTTCCCTGGAGTGTTCCGCAAAAGGGATCGACAAAGGCGTAGGGCTAAAGAAACTGTGCGAACATCTGGGACTGCCATTAGAACAGACCATTGCTGTAGGTGATGCAGATAATGATACTATGGCATTAAAAACAGCCGGTCTGTCAATTGCCATGGGAAATGCAACAGAGCCTGTCAAAGCTCTGGCTGATGTGATAGTAGCTGACTGCGATCATAACGGATGTGCAGAAGCCATTGACAAATATCTGCTGGCAGAAAACCGGCCACAAAAGCAGGTGTAGAAAAGACTCTGAGAGGACATTAAATACAACGGAGGAATAAAATATTATGAAGATCAGAACTGCAACTTTAAATGACTTAGATGCATTAACTGCTGTAGAAGCAGAATGTTTTCCAGCTGCGGAGGCAGCCACAAAAAAAGACTTTGAAAACCGCCTGGCTTATTATGCAGACCATTTCTGGCTGATGTTTGATGAAAATGACAAGCTGATCGCTTTTGTAGACGGCATGGTAACAGACCAGACCGATCTGACTGATGAAATGTACGAAAAAGGAGAACTGCACAATGAAAATGGTGCATGGCAGATGATCTTTGGTGTAAATACCATTCCTTCCTACCGCAAAAAAGGCTATGCAGGTGAACTGATCAAAGCTGTTATTGAAGATGCCAGAAAACAGGGACGTAAAGGTCTGGTACTTACCTGCAAGGACAAGCTGATCCATTACTATGCAAAATTCGGTTTTGTAAACGAGGGCGTTTCCCAGTCCGTTCACGGAAATGTAGTATGGTATCAAATGAGGCTGACTTTTTAAGCCAGCCCCGTTTCTTTAATCCTTCTGTTATACCAGTTCATCTTTTTTATCTACAGAGCGGTACTTACGGCCATAAGCCATTAGTGCCGCTATTGTTTTGCCGTCTGTGATCTTTCCGGTATAGATCATCTCTTCCAGATCTTTTAATTCCCATGCTTCCACTTCAATGACCTCATCTTCATCCAGATGCTGGTGAGACGGGATCAGGTTGTGAGCTACAAAAATATCAATAGCTTCATCACAGAATGCAACCGTAGTATTTACGCTCATCAGATATTCCAGCTTTTCAGTACGAAAACCAGTTTCCTCTTCCAGTTCTCTGTAAGCGCATTCGATCTTTGGCTCATCCGGGGCATCCAGCTTTCCTGCAGGAATCTCCAGTGTATAGCGGTTTAAGGCATTGCGGTACTGGCGTACCATAAGGATCTTTCCATCTGCATCCACCGGCAGGACTGCAGCTGCGCCATCGTGATGGATAAAATCCCAATGAGCCTCATGGCCATTTGCCAGAACTGTATCTTCATACATTTTCAGGATATTTCCCTGGTATTTTAACTGGCGGTCCAGACGTACCACCGGCATTCCTTCATTTTCTATTTTTCCCATAGTTCTTCTTTTCTCCTTTTATATGATATGTAACTCCCTGAATCTTTTTGTACCTGATCTTGCAAAAGATTTTTGGGCAGTTATGTCCGGTTTTCACAGGCATTAGCATTGCATCCGCTGCAAAAGCAGCTTCAGGTGATGTGCAGCATGCATTTACATTTTCTTACCCTTTTCATAGCTGGCATCTTCTGCCTTGATCACAGCATTCCTAAAGCCCCACTCTTCCAGTGCAGATACACCAGCAATGGTAGTACCTCCAGGTGAGCATACCTCGTCCTTTAACTGACCCGGATGCTTTCCTGTTTCCAGTACCATTTTTGCGCTTCCGAGAACTGTCTGGGCTGCCATCTGGTATGCCTTGGCTCTTGGAAGTCCATATTTTACAGCTCCGTCTGCCAGTGCTTCAATAAACATATATACATAAGCCGGTGAACAGCCACTGACACAGCCAACTGCATCCATCATCCGCTCATCTACCACTTCCAGACGTCCGCAGGCCTCAAAAATACCACAAAGCACTGCCTTTTCCTCTTCATTGTAACGGGACTCCTCATATGCCATACCTGTCATGCCTTCACCTAACAGTGCCGGTGTATTTGGCATGGTACGCACTATACGCACCTTTCCGTCTAAACGTTCTGTAAGGCTTGCAATGGTCTGGCCAGGTGCCAGTGAGATAACGATCTGATCTTCCTTTAATACTGGACGGATCTCCTCAAATACTGTCTCAAAATATTGTGGTTTTACCGCCAGGATCACGTATTCAGACTTTTTTACACACTCTGCATTGGATACTGCATGGGGCACTCCGGTCTTTGCTGTTACAGCCTCCATTTTTTCTTTGTGGGCTGCTGTAAATAATAAGTCTTCCGGCTTATATACCCGTAAAAGTCCGTTTAAAATAGCAGATCCCATATTTCCCATTCCAATGAAACCGATTTTTGCCATATTTTTGCCTCCTGCTATAATTGCCATATTATTTAAACCATTTTAACGCACATACCCGCCCGCATACGCGGACGGGCCAAAATTCTCTCTATATGTGATTTCTATTTATCATACCCATCCATGATACCACAAAAATCAAAGGTTGCAAAGTAATCCTTTGGAGTTTCTGCGCGGCGGATCATCTGGACAGAACCATCTTCCTTTAATAAAAGTTCTGCTGATTTTAACTTGCCGTTATAATTATAACCCATTGCAAAACCATGGGCACCTGCATCATGGATCACTAAAAAATCACCCTTTTTGATTTCAGGAAGCATACGGTCAATAGCAAATTTATCATTATTCTCGCAAAGAGAACCTGTAATATCATATTTATGGTCGCAAGGCGCATCTTCTTTTCCAAGAACAGTAATATGATGATAAGCACCGTACATAGCCGGGCGCATCAGGTTTACTGCACAGGAATCTACACCAATATACTCCTTGTGAGTATGCTTTTCGTGGATTGCCTTAGTAACCAGGCATCCGTAAGGTCCTAACATAAAACGTCCAAGCTCTGTGCAGAGAGCTACATCATCCATTCCGGCCGGAACTAAAACCTCCTCATAAACCTTGCGTACACCTTCACCAATAGCCATAATGTCATTCGGCTCCTGATCCGGACGATAAGGGATACCGATACCACCTGACAAATTGATAAAGCTGATATGGGCACCGGTTTCTTCTTTTAATTTAACAGCCAGCTCAAAAAGGATCTTTGCAAGCATTGGATAATACTCATTGGTAACTGTATTACTTGCCAGAAAAGCATGAATACCAAAATGCTTTGCCCCTTTTGATTTTAAGATCTTAAATGCTTCAAAGATCTGCTCCGTAGTCATACCATACTTTGCATCTCCCGGGTTGTCCATAATGTCATTGCTGATCTTAAATACGCCACCTGGATTAAAACGACAGCTGATGGTTTCCGGAATAAAACCTAATGTATCTTCCAGACACTGGATATGGGTAATATCATCCAGATTGATGATACCGCCCATTTCATTTGCATAAGCAAATTCCTCAGGTGGAGTATCATTAGAGGAAAACATCACGTCAGAACCGGAAAAACCGCAGGCCTTTGACATCATTAACTCTGTTAAGGAAGAGCAGTCTGTACCACAGCCATATTCCTGCAGGATCTTTAAAATAAATGGATTTGGGGTTGCTTTTACTGCAAAATATTCTTTGTATCCCTTATTCCAGGCAAATGCCTGTTTCAGACGTTTTACATTTTCGCGGATACCTTTTTCATCATACAGATAAAAGGGGGTTGGATAGGTCTTGGCGATTTCTTCTACCTGCGCCAGTGTAACAAACGGTTTCTTTTCCATAATCTTATCTCCTTTCCCTGCGGGGGATCTTTGCTTTGCACAATGGTAATTTATGCAAAACTTTTGTATATTTATCAGAAAATCCTGATATATAAAAAAGCCTGTAAGGGAGTACCATTTCCTTTGCGGATAATTGTACTCCCAGGCAGACTTCCTTGTCCAGTATTATTTTGTTGATATCAAAGTTAAAAGATAAAAAATCTGATACAGGCCAGCTTACCAGTACATCTTTTGGTAAATAACTATACTGTTCGCACTAGTCCACACTTACCACACGCATGATATTGGTAGCTGCTGCTGCCTCGTGACGTCTTGCATAGGTAACAATGCCTGCGGTAATAACGGCCAGATCACCAGATTTGATCACATTGCCGCTCTTTAACTCTTCTAAAGAGTTTTCAATCAGCTCATCCGTACTCTCTGCACGACGGGACCATATAGGTGTTACACCCCACTGAAGCATCATCTGACGGACAGTAGTAGTGCTTGGGGACATACCAATGATACGTGCTGCCGGTCTCCACTTGGAAAGCATCATAGATGTAAATCCTGTGATACTTGGGGCGATAATATAATCAGCGCCAATATCATGTGCAGTAGAAACAGAAGCTGCGCAGACTGCATTGGAGATGTTCTTCATATTCTCCTCTGTTACTTTACGGCGGCGATATGCGCTGTAGTCTAAGTAAGCTTCGGTCTCTTCAACAATAGATACCATCATTTTTAATGCGTCAACCGGATATTTACCCATAGCAGTCTCACCTGAAAGCATCACTGCATCAGTACCATCATAAACAGCATTAGCAACGTCCGTAACCTCTGCTCTGGTAGGTCTTGGATTGCGGATCATGGAGTCTAACATCTGGGTTGCAGTGATAACAGTCTTGCATGCCTCGTTGCACTTGCGGATGATCTCCTTCTGGATATGTGGAACTTCCTGTGCCGGGATCTCAACACCCATATCACCTCTTGCTACCATAATGCCGTCTGCAACTGCAATGATCTCATCTAAATTATCAATACCTTCTGCATTTTCGATCTTAGCGATGACTTTGATGGCAGAACCTTCAGAATCCAGCATAGACTTGATCTCACGGATACAGTCAGCAGTACGGACAAAAGAAGCTGCAATAAAATCAAAGCCCTGTTTGATGCCAAAACGGATATCTTCTTTATCTTTTTCAGTCAGCGCCGGAAGCTTGATCTTTACATTAGGAACATTTACACCCTTTTTCTCACCTAACTCGCCGCCATTGATAACAGTACAAACAATCTCTGTACCTTCTACCTTTTCCACTTCCAGCTCGATCAGACCGTCATCGATCAGGATCTTATTTCCGGCTGCAACGTCCTCATTCAGGCCAGAGTAGTTGATATGGGTAATAGTCTCATCGCCAATGATCTCTCTGGTAGTTAAAGTAAAGGTCTGTCCTTCCTTTAAAGAAACTTTTTTTCCATCTTTTAATACACCGGTACGGATCTCCGGTCCCTTTGTATCAAGAAGAGCTGCTACCGGCCGGTCCAGTTCCTTTCTTACTTCTTTTAAGATTTCCAGACGACTCTGATGCTCTGCATAATCACCGTGGGAGAAGTTAAAACGAGCTACGTCCATTCCATTTTTAGCCAGTTCCAGCATAATGTTCTTGTCATTTGTGTTGGGGCCCATAGTGCAGACGATTTTAGTTTTCTTCATGTTTTCAAATTCCTCCATAAATAAATGTTATTGGGGTTAATAGTATATCCGCTCTTCTACTGCCTTTTTATGCCCCTGAAGCAAAGATAAAAAATCCCAGGGCAAGTGGGGATCTGCAGTATGGGAGCGCAGATTATGCTGTTCACATTAATTATCTACATTACTGTTATCAGCATCCTCTTTTTTGACATGCTTGTGTGTATACAAATGATCCATGCAATATTCATAATTGCCTTCACATTTAGAACAATAACGGAATTCCATACCAGGACTGTCTTTATCTGTGCGTCCGCAGACTGCACATTTATGCCCTCTTTTTACCACCTTCATTTTCTGGGTAGTCTTCTGAAACTCCTGGGATCGTTTCTTCTGCTTAAAACCGGAAGGACCTGCAAAGGTCATCCATCCAAAGAAGATACCGATGAGGATCAGGCTTATAACGATCTCAATCTTTTCGATCAGTCCGCCTGTAATAAAGGAATAAATATAAATTCCTGCCTCTGCCACTGCGATCCAGCTTGCTTTTAATGGAAGTACCATCATAAACAGTACCTGCATATCCGGGAACATCAGGGCAAATACAAAGAAGAAAGAATAAACTAAATAAGTTGGAAACAGGGGCAGTGAAAGTCCTGTTACCAGGTAAATACCAATAGCAGCAGCAGAATGCAGCAGCACGCCTCCAATAATATAGCAGTTAAAGCGGAATTTTCCCCATACCTGTTCTACGATCATGCCAAAAGCACGGATACAATAAATGCCCAGAGCATTCATCAGCACAAACATAATGGCATCAGAACCTGTAATGGCAGGTGGGTACACTAAAAATGTAACAATACGCCAGATCTGGCCGTGAAGGATAGCCGCAGGATTTAAGATCAGATAGTTCATCACAAACTGCGGTGCTGTCAGAAAAAGAACCACTCCAAGGATCTCCAGGGCACACACAATATCAATGATACTTCTGCCTCCCATGAAATTTCCGCTCCGCCGTTTCCAGTTATTGGAAAATTTTTCCATTTAAATACTCCTTTTTTATATCTTTAAAAAAGATCTTTCTTATTAAATATATAAGCAACGATCAAAGTCAATAACAAAGTAAAGAAAAGCACGATGCCGAAACCATATGGGCTTTCTGCAAAAGGCATTCCGCTGGCTCTTACGTTCATACCATAAAAGCTTGCGATCATGGTAGGAATAGACATAACAATGGTAACAGTTGCCAAAAATTTCATAACAATATTTAAATTGTTAGAAATAACAGAAGCAAAGGTATCCATAGTACCGCTTAAGATGCCATTGTAAATACTGGTCATCTCCATAGCCTGCTTATTCTCAACGATTACATCTTCCAGAAGATCTGTATCTTCCGGATACTTCTTGATCTTATCAATCCTTAATAACTTCTCCAGCACTACTTCATTGGAACGAAGGGAAGTGGTAAAATACACCAGTGATTTTTGAAGCTCTAACAGTTCGATCAGTTCCTCATTTTTCTGGGACTGGTGAAGCTTATTTTCAATGACTTCACTCTTTTTATCAATAATACGCAGGTACTGCAGATACTGGGTGGCATTTTTATAAAGGATCTGTAAGATAAACCTTGTTTTCATAAATGTGTGGAAGTCCCTGACTCTTCCGTCCATAAAGGCGGTAAGGATCGGGGTCTCCTCCAGGCAGACGGTTATAAGCATATCCTTGGTCGTAATGATCGCCATAGGAATGGTCACAAACCAGTCTTTCCCGTTTCTCTCTTCTATAGAAGGAATATCCACCAGTATCAGCGTATATTCATCTTCTGCCTCTATACGTGAGCGCTCTTCCTCATCCAGAGGTGCCTTCAGATGGTCCGGATCGATCTGGCACGCATCAGCGATCTCTAAGATCTCCGAAGCGGTAGGATTGGTCAGGGCGATCCATGAGCCTGGCTCCATCTCTTCTTTTTCATGCATAGCGCCATCTTCTGTCTTGAAAATCCGTATCATGCGAAATCTCCCCCATTTTGAATTTTCATTCTACATTATAGTAACTGACCCTGTTTTTGTCAAATCGTTTCAAATTTTTTCATTTTCTTTACATTTTCTTAACCCCCTTTAACAATTGCTAATCCGATGGGATTGTGTTAGACTGTAATGTGCTTTTTTGGGCTTTGATCCCGAAAACGCAACAAGAGACATGATGTTCTAATAAGCAAGATGTTGGGAGAACATTAAGTTACAAAGGAGGTAAGGGGTATCCCCGTATACTATGGATCAGACTACAACTTATTACACCCTGGGGATCGATATCGGTTCAACAACTGTCAAAGTTGCATTACTGGATCAGGATCTTCATATTATATTCTCCGATTATGAGCGTCATTATGCCAATATTCAGGAAACTCTGGCTGGACTTTTAAAGAAAGCCTTAAACCAGACCGGCCCCATTGATATTATCCCGGTGATCACCGGCTCCGGCGGCCTTACACTTTCATCTCACTTACAAGTTCCTTTTGTCCAGGAAGTTGTGGCAGTTGCTTCTGCTCTCCAGGACTACGCACCACAGACCGACGTGGCCATTGAGTTAGGCGGCGAAGATGCCAAGATCATTTACTTTACAGGCGGCATCGACCAGCGCATGAACGGTATCTGTGCAGGAGGAACCGGATCTTTTATTGACCAGATGGCATCTCTTTTACAAACTGATGCTGCCGGACTGAATACATATGCCAAAGATTACAAGGCTATCTATCCTATCGCAGCCCGCTGCGGCGTTTTCGCAAAATCTGATATACAACCGCTGATCAATGACGGCGCTACCAGGGAAGATCTGGCTGCCTCTATTTTCCAGGCAGTAGTAAACCAGACCATCAGTGGTCTTGCCTGTGGTAAACCTATCCGGGGAAATGTTGCCTTTTTAGGCGGACCTTTACATTTCCTTCCTGAACTGAGAAAAGCCTTTGTGCGCACACTGCACCTGACTCCGGAACAGACCATTGCACCGGATCACTCCCATCTGTTTGCAGCTGTAGGCGCTGCCATGAACCCAAAGGAAGGGCAGAAACCGGTAGCTATTACCCACATGATCAACACCCTTTCCAATGGCATTAAAATGGATTTTGAAGTAAAGCGTATGGATCCCCTGTTTAAGGATCAGGCAGAATATGATGCTTTTACCGAAGATCACGGTCACAACCATGTGCGCTCCGGCGACCTTTCTTCTTACAAAGGAAACTGCTATCTGGGCATTGATGCCGGTTCTACCACTACCAAAGCAGCTCTGGTGGGAGAAGACGGCACTTTATTATACCGTTTTTATGATAATAATAATGGTAGTCCTTTAGCAACTGCCATCCGTGCAGTAACAGAGATCAAAGAACAGCTTCCTAAAACAGCCCATATTGCTTACTCCTGCTCTACCGGATACGGGGAAGCCCTTTTAAAGGCTGCTCTTATGTTAGATGAAGGAGAAGTTGAGACCATTTCCCACTATTATGCAGCTGCTTTCTTTGAGCCGGAAGTTGACTGTATCCTGGACATAGGCGGACAGGATATGAAGTGCATTAAGATCAAAGACGGAACTGTAGACAGCGTACAGTTAAATGAGGCATGTTCCTCAGGATGTGGTTCTTTTATTGAAACTTTCGCAAAAAGCTTAAATTACAGCGTAAAAGATTTCGCAAAAGAAGCATTATTTGCAAAAAATCCTACAGATCTTGGTACCCGCTGTACTGTATTTATGAACTCCAACGTAAAACAGGCACAGAAAGAGGGCGCAACTGTTGCTGATATTTCCGCAGGTCTGGCTTACTCTGTTATTAAAAATGCTTTATTTAAGGTGATCAAGATCACCAACGCCTCTGATCTTGGAAAACATGTAGTTGTGCAGGGCGGTACCTTCTATAATGACGCCGTTCTTCGCAGCTTTGAGAAGATCTCTGGCTGCCGTGCAGTCCGCCCGGACATTGCCGGTATCATGGGAGCTTTCGGCGCAGCACTGATCGCAAAAGAACGTTTCCACATGGCCGGTGAAAAAGAGACCACCATGCTGCCTCTGGATAAGATCATCGGACTGCAGTACACCACCTCTATGACCAGGTGCAAAGGCTGCAATAACCATTGCGTTTTAACCATCAACCAGTTCGGAAGCGGACGCCACTATATTTCCGGGAACCGCTGCGAGCGTGGTCTTGGACTTGCAAAAGCAAAAAAAGAGATCCCCAACCTGTTTGGCTACAAATATCACAGAATGTTCGACTATGAACCGCTGCCTTTAGATAAATCAGACCGTGGCGTGGTTGGTATCCCGAGAGTTTTAAATATGTATGAAAACTTCCCATTCTGGGCTGTTTTCTTTAAAAAGCTACGCTACCATGTAACACTTTCCCCACAGTCTACCAGACAGATCTACGAACTGGGCATTGAGTCCATTCCAAGTGAGTCTGAGTGTTATCCGGCCAAGCTGGTACACGGCCATATTTCATGGCTCATACACCAGGGCGTGAAGTTCATCTTCTACCCATGTATCCCTTATGAGCGAAATGAAAGCCCGGAGGCAGGAAACCATTACAACTGTCCAATGGTTACTTCTTATGCGGAAAACATTAAAAATAACGTAGAAGAATTAGAAACAGAGCATGTAGATTTCATGAACCCATTCATGGCATTTACAAATGAAAAGATCTTAACAGACGGTCTGGTACGGGAATTTGGAAAAAAATTCCAGATCCCGGAAGCTGAGATCCGTATGGCAGCCCACGCTGGCTGGGAAGAACTGCTGGCATCCCGTTCTGATATGGAGAAAAAAGGGGAAGAAACTCTTTCCTGGATGAAAGAACACGGAAAGCGGGGCATTGTACTGGCCGGAAGACCTTACCATGTAGACCCGGAGATTCACCACGGTATCCCGGACCTGATCGCTTCCTATGGTTTTGCCGTGCTGACAGAAGACTCTGTTTCCCATATGGGTAAAGTGGAGCGGCCTTTAGTTGTCACCGACCAGTGGATGTACCATTCCCGTCTTTATGAAGCTGCAAGCTTTGTAAAAACCAGAGATGACCTGGATCTGATCCAGTTAAATTCCTTTGGCTGCGGTCTGGACGCTGTTACTACTGACCAGGTTGCTGAGATCTTAACTAAGTCAGGAAAGATCTATACTGTATTAAAGATTGACGAGGTAAATAACCTGGGAGCTGCCCGTATCCGTATCCGTTCTCTCATCGCAGCTCTGCGTGTACGTGACCAGAAGCATTATGAACGGAAAGTAGTTTCCAGCGCTTACAACCGTGTGATGTTTACCAGGGAAATGAAGAAGGATTACACCTTATTATGCCCCCAGATGTCACCGATCCATTTTGACCTGATCGAGCCTGCCATCCGCGCCTTTGGTTATAATATAGAAATCCTGCAGAATCACAACCGCAATGCCGTAGATGTAGGTCTTCAGTATGTAAATAATGATGCCTGCTACCCATCCCTGATCGTTATTGGTCAGATCATGGACGCACTGTTATCCGGAAAATATGATCTGAACCGCACAGCAGTCTTTATGAGCCAGACCGGCGGCGGCTGCCGTGCCTCCAACTATATCGGATTTATCCGCCGGGCACTTGAAAAAGCCGGTATGCCCCAGGTTCCGGTTATTTCTGTTAATGCAAACGGTATGGAGACCAATCCTGGTTTCTCTATTACGCTGCCACTGATGACCAAAGCCATGCAGGCTATTGTATACGGTGACATTTTCATGCGTGTCCTTTATGCAACCAGACCATATGAGGCAGTTCCGGGAAGTGCAGACGCACTCCATGAGAAATGGAAAAAGATCTGTATCAGGGCCCTTTCCAAGAGACAGCCTGCCATGATGGAATTTGCCAGAAATATCCGCGGCATTATCCGTGATTTTGACAATCTGAATCGTCTTGATATTAAGAAGCCGAAGGTTGGTATTGTAGGCGAGATCCTTGTTAAGTTCTCTCCTCTGGCTAACAACCATGTAGTAGAGCTTCTGGAATCAGAAGGCGCAGAGGCTGTAATGCCTGATCTGCTGGATTTTCTTCTTTACTGCTTCTACAACAGTAATTTCAAGGCTGAACATCTTGGAATGAAGAAGTCCACTGCAAGACTCTGCAACGCAGGTATCGCCCTGTTAGAGTTCTTCAGAAAGACCGCAAGAAAAGAACTGGCTGCCAGCAAACATTTTACACCGCCATCTGAGATCCGTGATCTTGCAGAAATGGCAAAGGGCTTTGTATCCTTAGGAAACCAGACTGGCGAAGGCTGGTTTTTGACCGGCGAGATGCTGGAGCTGATCCACAGCGGTGTTAAAAATATCATCTGCACCCAGCCATTTGGCTGCCTGCCAAACCACATTGTCGGAAAAGGTGTGATCAAGGAACTTCGAAAGAGCTATCCAGAATCCAATATCATCGCTGTAGACTACGATCCAGGTGCCAGTGAAGTTAACCAGTTGAACCGTATTAAATTGATGCTGGCTACGGCCCAGAAGAATCTGAAGGCTGAAAATGCTTAATAAAATATTTGAGGCATTTCAAATACATAAAAGCAGTATCTTGAAAAACATTTTTTTCATATGCTACAATATCTACTGAATAAATGATTGCAGGTATTCACAATAAGTAACAAAACGAAAACCCCAGGGACCGCTATTCCCTGGGGTTTTCTATTCCGTTTATGTATTTTTTACTCATACAGCGGATACTTATCGCAAAGCTTAGTAACCTCTGCCTTGATATACTCTTTCTTATTCTCAAAGTCAGTAGCTGCCAGCCAGATGCACTCTGCGATCTTTGGCATATCCTCTTCCTTTAAGCCTCTGGTGGTAACAGCTGGTGTACCGATGCGGACGCCGGAAGTTACAAACGGGCTTCTTGGATCGTTAGGCACTGTGTTCTTGTTTAAGGTGATAAATACCTCGTCACAGCGGTTCTGCAGCTCTTTACCGGAGATATCCATACCACGCAGGTCTAACAGCATCAGATGGTTGTCTGTGCCGCCTGTAAGGATCTTAAAGCCCTGCTTCTGCAGTGCATCTGCCAGTGCTTTTGCATTTAATACTACCTGATGTGCATACTCCTTAAATTCAGGCTTTAATGCTTCACCCAGGCACACTGCCTTTGCTGCGATCACGTGCTCCAATGGGCCGCCCTGGGTTCCCGGGAAGATTGCTTTATTGAAATTGAACTTCTCAGCTGCTTCTTTATTTGCTAAGATCAGACCGCCTCTTGGTCCTCTTAAAGTCTTGTGGGTGGTGGTTGTAACAACATCTGCATACGGAATTGGGCTTGGATGCTCTCCTGCTGCTACAAGTCCGGCAATGTGAGCCATATCTACCATCAGGTAAGCTCCTACCTCATCAGCGATCTCACGGAAACGCTTAAAATCAATGGTTCTTGCATAAGCGCTGGCACCTGCCACGATCAGCTTCGGCTTTGCTTCTTTTGCTTTTCTTTCCAGCTCATCATAATCGATAAAGCCTTCGTCATCTACTCCATAAGGAACAATGTTAAAATACAGTCCTGAGAAGTTTACAGGGCTCCCGTGTGTCAGATGACCACCATGATCCAGGTTCATACCCATAACCGTATCTCCCGGTTTTAACATAGCAATAAATACCGCCATATTTGCCTGTGCGCCAGAGTGTGGCTGTACGTTCGCATAATCGCAGCCAAACAGCTTCTTTGCACGTTCAATGGCAATGGTTTCCAGTACGTCTACATACTGGCAGCCGCCGTAATAACGCTTGCCTGGATAACCTTCTGCGTACTTGTTAGTCAGTACAGTTCCCATAGCCATCATTACAGGTTCTGATACAATGTTTTCAGAGGCGATCAGCTCCAGATTTCTTCTCTGGCGGCCGCACTCTGCCTGAATTGCTTCTCCTACTTCCTTATCATAGGAAGTGATAAAGTCCATAACTGTATTTACCATTATTCTACCTTCCTTTCAGTATTTACCCATACCTATAGTATTTTGTCAGTTTATTTATCCAGATATGGTGTTTTCTGCGATTATACCCCATAGTTATGTAAATTGCAAGTATCCCTTTACATACATTTCACAATTTTGGTCACAGTTCAGCCATGCGCTGGTTTGAATGAGGGAATGTGTTGCAAGCTTGCTTGCATAAGCACTTTCTCATCCAAATCAGCATATGGTGGAACCACCAAGCTTCTTGTTTTCATGAATATGGAAACAAGAAGCTGTCATGGCTTAACTGTAACCAATTTTGACTAAAAACATTAATGTTCATGTGGCGCATGTATACCAGAGTCATCTCCTTAATGAAACTTCCAGTCTTTTACCACCATCTGAAGGCTTCGGTTTCCATTATATTCATTTATTGTGGGGTAATAAATAATATCCATATTCCGACTGTTTCCCATTTCTTCCATAAATAAGTCACCTTCTGTAAATACCACACCATCCATTGAAAATCCCCGTTCATTCATCAGGGATAATTTTACTACATTCCGGTTGCGGCCAAATACTCTGGCACTTCGTATTTTCAGGGATTTTAAAGCAAACTGGGGTTTTTCATTTCCCTGTCCAAAAGGCTCCAGAAGTTCTAATTCCTGTATCAGGCTCTCTGTTATATATTCAAAAGGCATAGGAACATCGATCCATACTCTTGGGATAAAATCATCCTCTGTAAGCCGTTCTTTTGCATTTTCATTTAACCGTCTGCGAAATTCCTCTATATTGGCCTCTTCCAGCGAAAATCCCGCTGCCATAGGATGACCACCAAATTTTAACAGAAGATCTTTTACCTCCACTAAGGCACGGAACATGTGATATGCCTCTATAGATCGTCCTGAGCCTTTTGCGCAGCCCTCTGCCCTTGTAAGGACAAATACAGGCTTATTATACCGTTCACGGATCCTGCCGGCTACAATGCCTGCCAGTGACTCATGGCAGTCCGGCAGGAAAATCACCAGAACCTTATCATCCTTAAGCTCTGTTTCTACCTGAAGGATGGCAGCCTCTGTCCCTTCCTGTGTCATGTCCTTTCGTTCATCATTTAATGCCTTTAATTCATCTGCCAGTTCATCTGCCTGGGCCTTATTTTCTGCCAGAAGCAGTTCCATAGCCATCTGGGCTGTTTTTAAACGCCCGCTGGCATTCAGGCATGGTCCCAACACAAAACCAATATGATAGGCGCTTATGTGCTCCGGGTCCAGTGTATTTTTCTCCATGAGACTTACAAGACCCTGGATCTTTGTATCTGCCAGCTTTTTAAGACCTTCTTTTACTACAATACGGTTTTCATCCTTAAGCTTCATCACATCGCCTACTGTAGCGATGGCCGCCAGCTCCAGCATATCCAGCCATTCCTGGCGGCCGATCCCGTATTCTTCAAAAAGCACCTGGATCAGTCTATATGCCACCATAGCGCCGCAGATCTCACTAAACGGATATTTACTGTCTTTTCTCTTAGGATTGACAATGGCATCCGCAGGAGGCACGATCTCCTCTCCTGAAACCTCATCTGCCTGGATATCATGGTGATCTGTTACCACAACTGTCATTTCCAGCTTCTTTGCCTCTGCGATCTGATCAATGGCCGCAATGCCATTATCACAGGTAAGTATCATATGAATGCCGTCTGCAGCCGCTTTTTCAATAATATGTTCATTAATACCATAACCATCCTTAATGCGCTCCGGTATTACATAATCAACTTTCGCTCCTACCCGGCTCAGCCCCTTATAAAGGATGCAGGTAGAACACACACCGTCAATATCATAATCTCCCACGATCCGGATCCTGGCGCCGCTTCCTATCTTTTCCTTTAATATAGAAACAGCTTTTTCCATATCCGGGAGCAGCCGGGGATCATACAGATCCTTCAGGCTTCCGTTTAAGTATTTGTCAAATTCTTTTATATCCGTAATATCCCGGTTTCTGATGATCCGGACGGTAATAGGACTGATATGGAACCTTGCCGCCAGACCATTAAAATCTGCTTTTTTTGCATGAAGCATCCAGACTGATTTTGTCATTCTTTTCTCCATCCTCTGTTGATCGATCCTTTTTCACTGCACTTTCCTGATCTGCCACTGGCAGATTTTTCTGTTACATGATCAGCAACCCCATTGCTGACAGGTTTGCATATAAACGCACAAGCACAAAAAAAGCAGATCCATAAAGAATCTGCTTTTTACATGCGCCAGAGAAGATTCGAACTCCCGACACTACGGTCCGTAGCCGTATGCTCTATCCAGCTGAGCTACTGACGCATTCGTTTGTGTTGCTTGCTGTGTTCCTCAGCAACGTAGATTATTATAATAAATGATATAGTTTTTGTCAACACTTTTTTTAATATTTTTTCAGAATTTTGTTTTGTTAATTTTTAGTCGAAAAATATGTTCTTTTTTACTTATAGCATTATCTGTATTGCTTATAAGTATAAACCTATCCCTCTTACAGTCTTCCTCCTATGTCAGACTGCTGTCTGCTTTTACAGATTTTTTTCATCCCGTAAATTTTTTCTTTTCTGCAATAAAACAGTCGGCCTCTGCATTGTCCATATGAACGGATGAAAAGATTCCTGTTTCGTAAAAGGAAACAACGCAAAACCAATCACAAATCAAACTATTTACGAAATCCTTTGATGCATTACACTCTATCACACCCGCTGCGTTTTCTTTTCTGGACATGGCTATTTTCAAAAAACCTAAAAAAAGCTACCGCATACCAATTTGGTATGCGGTAGTCTTCTTATTTTAGTTTTTTTTCATATTCATCTGCTATTTCATTCCAGAGATCAGCATTTTTTATGCCGCAATTGTCTGGTCGGAAAATAGGATCCTTTCCATCCTTGAATTGTTTTTCATAATCATTCCAGACCTTCCTCACAATTGGGAACAGGAAAATCACTGCAATTAGTGTAACCCAGCAAGATGCTCCGGTTCCAATATCCGCACACAACCATGCAAATTCTGTACTTGAAATACAGCCAATAAAGATTGGAATCAAAAACCATACTTTGAACAAAATCTGTGCAGTCTTACTTTTTGAATATCCCTTGAACATATAAATCAAATCAGATTCAGAAATATTAAAGCAGCCTACTAATGTCGTAAATGAAAATAATGCCAGCATAACCGCTATCATTGGATAACCGAAACCATGAATTACAGAATCCAGTGCTCCCTGTGTAAAACCAACACCAGCATTGACTCCGCTAATACCTTCATACAATACACTCCCCGCCGCATCTGTTACATTATATGTACCGGCAAGTAAAATCATTAAGGCTGTTGCGGTACAAACCAGTAATGTATCAACATATACGGATAAAGCCTGTGTCAAACCAACCTTTGCCGGGTGAGATACTCCCGCAATTGCTGCTGCTTGAGGTGTAGTTCCCATACCTGCTTCACTTGAATAGACACCTCTCTTGATACCATATGCAATTGCTGATCCCACCATACCACCAAAAATTGCATCTTTACCAAATGCACTTTTAAAAATAAGCGCAAATACTGCCGGAATTTTAGTGATATTAACGCCAAGTACAATTAAAGTAACTCCCAGGTACAGAAGGCACATGATCGGTACAATCTTTGATGTAAATCGAATAATACTTTTTAAGCCACCTGAAATGATAATTGCGGCTATAATTACCATGATAACTCCCACAATCCAGTGTGGAACACCAAAAGCATTATACATTGCATCAGCAATGGAGTTCGGCTGTGTTGTATGCAAAATGCCACAATTCAAAAGGCTGCAAAATGCAAATACGGTTCCAAACCATCCAAGGCCAAGTCCCTTTTTTACAAAAAATGAAGTACCGCCCCGATACATTCCGTCAACCTTTTCTTTATACACCTGAGCTAACGTATTTTCTGCAAAAGATGTTGCCGCTCCCAGAATTGCCATAACCCACATCCAGAATACTGCACCAGGGCCACCTGCTGCAATTGCAGTTGCAACGCCTACAATATTTCCCGTTCCAACTCTTGCCGCAACCGTCAAAGCAAATGCTTCAAATGATGTGGAGGATTCACTATCTGCACTCTTTTCAAAAACGCTATTCACCATTTGTTTTAAGTATCGAATTTGAAATCCCTTTAAGCCAACAGTATAGAGAAGTCCAACAAAAATGGAAATATAAATTAACGGGCTGCTCCACAAAACGGTGTCAAAAAAATTTAAAATGCTGGTAAGTACTTCCATACCAATCTCCCTTTCTCCTCTGTATTCAGTAAATTACACTTCTGGTTTCAATGCTTTATGAATCCGTTCCATACATTCTACAATCATACTTCTTGGACTGGCCATATTAATTCTTTCAAAGCCCTTTCCCTCATCTCCAAAAATATAACCTTCATCCAAGGCAACCTTCGCACTCTCGTGCATAAGCTTCTCCAGCTTTTTCTCATCATTGCAATATGCTCTGAAATCCAACCATATTAAATACGTTCCCTGTGTATCTGACATCGTAACTTCAGGCATATTTTTCTGAAGGAAATCATGTACATAAGCAATATTTTCATCAATATACTCTCGAACCTGATCAAGCCATTCTTCCCCGTGTGTATATGCAGCAATCATTGCAGAAATTCCCAGGGGTGCAGCCATCAAACCAAAGCAATCGTCTAACAGAAAATCAAATTTTGCTTTATATTCTTTATTCGGAATCACAATATTAGATATCTGCATTCCTGCCAAGTTAAATGTTTTGCTTGGTGCAGTACATGCAATAATCTGATCTTTATAATCTGGTGCCACAGTTAAAAGTGGATGATGCTTCATGCCCTTTCTTGTCAAATCACAATGAATTTCGTCAGAAATAATCCATTTATTGTATTTCTTACAAAGATCCACTAACTGTCTCAACTCATCTTCAGTCCATACGCGACCTACCGGATTATGTGGACTGCAAATAATAATTCCCTTATTTTGCGGATTTTTCAATTTCTCTTCAAGATCAATATAATCCATCCTATACGTATTTCCATCATGGATCAGTGGATTATTTACAACCCTTCTTCCTGCATTTTCAATTTTAATTGTAAATGGGTAGTATACTGGCCGCTGAATGATGATCCCATCTCCCGGCTCCGTTAAGGCCCGAATCAGAAATGCAAGCGCAGGAACAACTCCAGGACTAAATGATAGTTCTTCTCTTTCTATTTTCCATCCATATTGTCTCATAAACCATCCTGATACAGCCTCATAAACATCTTGATTGTCATATGCTGTATAACCGTATATCTTCCTATCAATTCTTTGATGCAGTGCTTCTATAACAGGATCAGCACAAGGAAAATCCATATCTGCAACCCAAAAAGAAAGACTGTCTTTAGGTGCTCCTTCAGGCAGACAATCTCTTTTAAAGCTGTAGGTATTACTTCTGTCAATAATTTCATCAAAATTATACTTCATTTTTCCTCTCCCTTTGTATTATTTAGATACTTAATAGTTCTTATGGTAAGATAATATCATCTTTCTTTGCATATGTAAATATCTTAAATAAACAAAATAAAACATGCACTTTTGTGCATGTTTTACATTTTGCTGTCCTCTATATCTAATTTAAAGGTTTGGTTCATCCTATCCAATATCCTGCATACTACTTCTATTTCTTTTTCTGAAAACTCTGCTAAATACTCAAATGTCCGTTCATAGCAATGTTGCTCAAATTTTTCTCTTGCCTCGTACAAGCTCCATCCAGCAGACGTCAAATTCAAAAAAGTATTTCTCCTGTTTTTTTCATTTTTTATTTGTTCAATCAATCCTTTTGTCTGCAGTTTTTTCACCATCTGACTCGCTGCACTGCTGGTTTTGTTCAAATCTTGTGCTATATCTGAAACCGTCGTTCCCGGATGCTCCCCGATATATTTTATCAAATGAGCTTCAACCTGATATAAAATCACCTCCCCATATTTTCTCGACATAGAATCATATTCTTCCATTAAATCATATGCCCGATCGATTTGGTTCAACAATTCATCTAATAGTTTTGCCCGTTCCTTCTCCATTGACTTTTTTCATCCCTTCTTTATTCTATGATCTCTCGGAATCTTCAACTCAGTAAAATCAAGGCTTTCTGATTCCTTTTTATTAAATCCCCCACTTTTTTGCCAAAAACACTTGACAAATCGCTCAAAATTTGCGGCGAAGCCGATTGAATATATTTTATTTTATCGACTGGAGGGCGATTTTTATGTTACCTGTTAATTGTGGCAGTCATGCTGACTACCAAAACTTTGTTGTTACTAATCTTCGTAAATATTATCCTAATCCAAATGCTCTTGCTCGTTCCACCTGGGATATCATTGAGCGGTTTTGGAATCTCGATTTATCTTTTACCGATACTTTTATGACTGATAAATATTCAAAATTCGGACCAGCCCCACGAACTCCTTCTTGCATGCAACGTTCTTACCTTCTTTCCATTGACTTTAAAGTTACTTCATTAACGGAGTGGGCTGCTCAGCTTAAAATGAATCCTCTTTATGCTATCCTTAGTGGATTTGAAGTTGGTAACACTCCCGGTGTTTGTACTTTTTATGATTTTTTAAACCGCTTATGGAACTCTGATGATGATCATATGTCACCACACATCCATCCGCTGAAGACCAAGATTAAAAAGCCTAAAACAAAAGGTACAAAAGCTGATTCCGTGGAAAAAGTTACAGTTGCCGATCTTCTTCCGACCTTGGAGAAAACAGATTTCAAACTTGATGAATAGCCTTATTCTTCTCTCTTTAAAATCCATCAAAAGGAATTCCTTGAGATTTCTGTTTCTACAGGGCTTATCCATGCAGATGCTTTAGCATTAGCGGGTGATGGAACGCCTATTGTAACTTCACACAGAGAACGAAAAAAACGTATCTGCAAATGTAAAGAGAATGGTATCCATGACTGTAATTCTCTTCAAGCTCTTCACTCAGCCTTTCTCTATATTCTGACGGAAGATCGTCCCATTTTAACATAATACTCAACCAGGTCGCTATACAGGTACTTATAAACAATCTTTAAAAATATACTTGTGTCACGATACCTAGGCTTTTTAAATAACTCCTCAGCCGTTGCCCTGGCATCACAAAAAGTTGCCCAAAGAACCGTAGCATTCTCATCTGTCACTTTTTCAAAAACTTTTTTACGCATTTTCACCTTAATTTTTATCTGCATTTTTACTGCTGTCTGCACGCACTAATCCCATCACTTCCCAGATCCCATCAAAGGTTTCCTCATCTGTAAAAGAAAGCCACTGGGCCCCTTTCGTTTCTTTTTTCACCTGCTCAAAAGAAAGTCCTGCCCCGGTCATCCGGTCTCTCACATGTACATAACACATCAGCAGATCTTTTTCATCTTTCCCAGGCAGTCTTTTGGCTAATTCCCGGCAGACCTTCTCCCGTTCTTCTTCTCCACCCGGAAATATACGTTCTTTATACTTCTTCTCATCCTGTTCCCGCTCTGCCTTGCTCTTAAAGTTGATCCCCAGTATCTGCATGCCATTCTCCCTCTCTCAGTTATGTACTCTCGGAATCTTTTTGTACTTGACTTTGTGAGAAGATTTTTTGTCAGTTGTGCCCAAATTTCTGAGGCGTACGCGGTGCGTACGTTGATGAAATTCGGGTGCGACTGGCGGAAAATCAGCCGCAAAGGCAAGTGCAAGAAAGACTCCGAGAGTACATAGTTATGTATATGATCAAAAATCCATTGTCCGTGCTTTCTCAATATGCTAAAAGCAGCCCGACTTCTGTTTTCACTGAAATCCGGCTGCTGTAGTCCCTGGGCTGGCGGGATTCGAACCCTCGTATGCAGGAGTCAAAGTCCTGTGCCTTTACCGCTTGGCGACAGCCCAAAAGTATAAGATATAAAAAATCCTCTTCCTTCTCCAGAAAGAGGATTAGGGTGAGTAGAGGGATTCGAACCCTCGGCCTCCAGAGCCACAATCTGGCGCGATAACCAACTTCGCCATACCCACCATCAATATTTTTTTATTAGGCTTTTGCCTAATGAGCCTGAAGGGATTCGAACCCCCGACCCACGGCTTAGAAGGCCGTTGCTCTATCCAACTGAGCTACAGACTCATTCGCCAGTGCTTACCGCACCAACGAGGTATATCTTATCATAGAGCTTTCAGAAATGCAAGCACTTTTTTCAATTTTTTTCAAATTAATTTTCAGTATCTTTTCACGCCTTTTTCAGACTGCTTTTTTCACCCCATAAGATCCTGAAGTTCCATGGGAAGCTCCATGGATGAGAACACTAATACGCTTATAGATCACTGCTGTGATCACAGAAGTAAGTGTACCCTTTACCAGATTAAACGGTCCTACACAGAAAATAGCCAGTGTCCAAACGCTGCTGACCGCTGGATTTACAGCTGCCCCTGCTTTAATAATAGTCTCAATAGGCATAAAGTTGGAATAAAACGGGATCATTACCAAAGCATTCATTACAACACCTGCTACTGCCATAAGAACAGTTCCCACTGCCATTCCTGCAAGAGCACCGTTTTTGCTCTTTTTGAAGCGATAGATAAAGCCAGCCGGAAGGATCAATGCGCAGCTCATGACTACATTGGCAAATTCACCTACAAAACCAGTGGATGTTGGCTTTAAGATCAGTTTGATCAGGATTTTTACGATCTGCATCACAATACCTGCTACAGGTCCCAATGCGAAAGTTCCTACTAACATAGGCACTTCTGCAAAATCAAGTCCATAAAAGCTGGGTGCCAGAAATGGCAGCGGCACCTCAAACAGCATAAGCACTGCAGCCAGCGCGCCAAACATGCCCATAAGGACTACATTTTTCGTGTTCATCAGTTTTCTTTCCATAAATGATATTCCTCCCTGTTCTGAAAATGTTCTCCCGTAATCTCTCTGTGCCTGATTTTGTAAGAAATTTTTTTGTCAGTTACTCCCAAATTTCATCACTGTACATTTCCGATATACATGGCAATAAAAAAACGGATAGCTGATCAAGCTATCCGGGGATTACTGATATTTTTCTGTTCCTCTCATGCATTTCTATCTATGAAATACATCTGAGTCTGACAGACACATCTTCTTCTCTCATCCAGACTTTACTGTCGGTCCTGGAATCTCACCAGGTCGGCCACATAACATGGTTCGCGGACTATACCGCCGGTAGGGAATTCCACCCTGCCCCGAAGAACTTATCTGTGTATCAGTATACTATTTTCTATTTTCACAGTCAATAGATTGTGGTAAAAAAGCACGACAAACGCATGAATGATTATCCCCTGTCAATTCTTTTTTTACTATATTTCATTTTTTTAAGCTTCTAAAAGTTCTTCCAGATATTGAATCGGGTGCAAACTAACTACAAACCTTTTCTTTCTCATCGACAGCTTATGCCTTGTCATCTGTGCCGGTTTCAAAATACTCAGGCTCCATTTCCTTATGATATTCAAATTTTGTGCTGCCAGCTTATCTATTGTTGTGTTCGCATCTTCCCGGAAGGTTACATCCAGATACCAGTGCATGCTTTCTATACTCCAGTGTCCTCTAACTGCACGGCTGACCTGTTCGATATCTGCCCTCAAACTGCTAATGAAATAACGATACTCTATGGCTGTATTGCCTTCCTTCTTCAGGGTTTTCTTTTCCATTATGATGCTGGACAGTCCTTTCCACTTCTTTTTTTGGCTTAACCACTTTATATCCTCTGTCTGATAATACTCCCTTATCTCGATCTGAC
>ERZ773248.193-NODE-193-length-92602-cov-7.932218_pt1 | contig 92602 bp, 72 predicted proteins | sample MGYA00580518_ERZ773248 | MGnify/ENA primary metagenome ERZ773248 (study PRJEB29015, sample SAMEA2737762) | human gut metagenome | biome: human gut; feature: human-associated habitat; material: faeces | place: China | collected 2012 ...
GCGGTTCAGATGCATATACAAGAACACCGCCCGGGCAGTTCATCGGTTTGATCGCATAATCTTCACCATCAATTACCGTTGTATACATATTGTTTTTGTAGTGATCCCAGTGTCCGGAAGTCTCCCAGAGACTTCTGTTGAGGATGATCGGGGTGGATACCTCTACATAGCCTGCTTTCTTATGGATCTGTCTCCAGTAATCAAGCAGTGTATTTTTCAGAACCATTCCCTTCGGAAGGAAGAACGGGAATCCCGGTCCTGCCTCATGCATCATGAAAAGACCCAGCTCTTTTCCAAGCTTTCTGTGGTCACGTTTCTTAGCCTCTTCCATCATGGTGATGTAAGCTTCCAGCTCTTCTTTCTTGTCAAATGCAGTTGCATAGAGACGGGTCAGCATCTTGTTATGCTCATCACCTCTCCAATAAGCACCTGCAAGACTCATGATCTTAAATGCTTTACCAACACCCTTGGTGCTCATCAGATGCGGTCCTGCACACAGGTCAACGAACTCTCCCTGACTATAAAAGCTGATTTCTTCACCTTCCGGCAGATCCTCAATCAGCTCTACTTTGTACGGCTCTCCTTTTTCTTTCATGAAAGCAATCGCATCTTCTCTGGATTTTGTGAAACGCTCAATCTTCAGATCCTCTTTAATGATCTTTTTCATCTCTGCTTCGATCTTACCGAAATCATCACTGGTCAGCGGAGTCTCAAACTCCATATCATAGTAGAAACCATCTGCGATAGACGGTCCGATTGCCAGCTTGGTGTTCGGATAGAGACGTTTTACAGCCTGTGCCATCACATGGCTTGCGGTATGGCGAAGTGCTGCCAGACCTTTCTCATCCTTTGCAGTCAGGATATTCAACTCACAATCCTGCTCCAGAACGGTTCTCAGGTCAACGACCTCTCCATTTACCTCTCCGGCACAGGCTACACGTGCCAGACCCTCACTCAGATCTTTTGCAATATCAATTACAGACATTGCCTGTGCATATTCTTTGACCGATCCATCTTTTAATGTAATCTTCATCTCATTCTTCCTCCTGATCATAAAATAAAAAGTCCCTGAACAGCTTCATATCAAAACTGTTCAGGGACGATAGACTCTTTACCGCGGTTCCACCCTTCTTGTGCTTGCACCTCTCATTTGACGATAACGGTGTCGGCCGGACTGTATTAAAGTCGCTCCAGGGTGGTGTTCATCTGATCTCCATATAAAGCGCTCGCACCTGATACGCTTCTCTCTGCATATTTTCAATCAGCTTACTGTTCCTGTCATGGTTTTATTGGTCTTCAATTGGCTCTTATTATAACATGTATGAAAATAGTGTCAAGCCTTCTTTTTAAGCAAACTTTCCAACGGTCCTGTCACCAGTTTCTTTTCCGTCTCATTTAATCCAAGCATCCACATAAATACAGTAAATACTGCCATATAAGCAATTCCCTGACCAATCAGAGCTGCAAATCCTGTACTCGGGAAAAAGTGCTGCAATAATATCTCTATGATAATAATGGGAACAAATGCCGGTACAAACTTCAAAATCTGTACCCAGTAATATCTCATATCCAGACCGACATATTTATGATAATAGATATTCATTACAATGCAGTCAAAAATAATCAATGTAATTGCTGTTCCAATTGCCGCTCCCTGAGCACCCCAGTATCTGATACACGGAATACTGATAAACACATTGCAGATTGCCATCGCAAAATATACAAAAGAACGAACTTTATGCATATTTTTTGCACGCATAATCTCCAGTGTAAGATTCTGAATCAAAGGAATCGTTGCCGGTATTATCAACAGAAGTGTTATCATATAGGAATATCCATAGTCTTTTCCTGCCCACAAAGCAATAAAGTTTCTTCCAAGAAAAACAAATCCCACAACTACCATAGAAAGCAGAATAAACTGCACCCGTCCTACTTTTGTCAACAATTCAGTAAGCAGGACATTATCATCATTATCTGCAACAATCCGATTCACCTGCGGAATAAATACATTGGATATAGTTGTCGACAACTGCATATACATGGTATTCAGCTGTCCGCCAACTCCATAAATTGCAACTGCCACCGTTCCGCTGAAACGACCCAGCAACACTTTATCCACATTCCAGTTAATCTGATCAGCAATCATATTCAGACATATAAAAATGGTAAATATCCACATTTCTTTCAGAAGCCTCCACTGGAAACCCCTGAATCGAATATGGACATTCAGATTCTTAAAGCAATACCACAGACTGGATGCAAGCTTTGCAATCGTCAATCCGGTAGTAACCAGTACCATCGCTATAGAGCCATATCCCATCAACAATAATGGTAACGTAATAAACGGATTAAATAAATACTGCAGAACCCTTAATACTCTCTGAAAGATAAATGCCTCATGCGCTGTAATGAAAGAATCAATTGCTCCAGCCGGAAATGTAAGCGCCAGATTAAATACCATTAAAGCAAGTAAAATTCTTGCTTTCGGATACTCATTTACCGTCAGTCCACTTCCAAATACCATCTGAATATTCTGTACGAGAACAATTCCACAAAACATACAGATTGCTGCAATAATCAGAAAAACTGTCAGATACATTCCGTTAAAACTGGCAACTTTTTTCTCATCTCCATCTTTCTTGATTCTGGAATAGAATCTCATATATGAACTTCCAAATCCAAGACTCAAAACATTCAAATATGACACCACTGATGCAACCAGCTGATACAGACCATACTCGCTCTGACCCAGCAGACGCAACATAATGGGTGTATACAAAATGCCAGATAAAATATGGATAATCTGTGCCAGATAGGAAAGAAGAACACCCGCCTTCTTCTGATCTACCTTCATTAAGCGTGTTTCTTTCCGCAGCACTGTTTATATTTCTTGCCACTGCCGCACGGACACGGATCGTTACGTCCAATCTTCGGTCCTTTTACGATGGTGCCGGACTTCTTCTGCTCCAAATACAGTTCATGTTTCTTCTCTTTATCGAAGATCTTGTCCCACTGCGGAAGCTCATACAGCCAGTCCGCTTTTGCATCTACCATGTTCTTGTAGAGTTTCTCTTTATCAAATTTCAGACTGACAACAGTATCCTCTTCCATCTCTTCAATCGGGTTAGCTTCCACAAGGCTCTCATTAATACCATCCAGGAATCCAGTCATCTCCATGATGCTTAAGCCATATTTTTCAGCCAGCTCTTTAACAGTTCCTTTTACTTCTACATCCGGCTCTTCCAGAAGCTTCTCATATACTCCCTTTTCCAGATTGAAATAATTTGCCCAGAATCTCTGAAGAGTTCCTCTGTCTTTGGTCTCATCATATGCGACTTTCTGCCATTCTTTTAATAATGCCATGTTTTTATCCATCCTTTACTTCTTAATACATTTTTATAAAATACTTCTCATAATATATAACATTTTCCGTTATTTTTCAATCTTAAAATACCGATCCAGCACCATATCCTCTATTTTTCCAACGGTACAGTTGCGCACTGTATTGATCACAAAACAGATTGCCAGCACAACCAGTGCGTAAACAGCCACCACAGCAAACAGATACCATACTGTTTCATATGCTTCTACCGTCACATACCCATTCAAAAACTTTCGCACGGTTCCTTCAAACACATAGCAAGCCAGTACATTTTGCGCCAGTTTATTGATAATGCCAGACTGAAGTTTCAGGCTCTTGAACCACAAGAAAATAAATATTGATGAAAATAAAATGGTGACGGAACAGTCTCTGGCGAAATTTCCGGTACAGGTTCCCCTAATAAGTGACAAAACCATATTCAGGACAAATGTGGCAGCCACACCTGCATATGCCAGAATAGCCGCTTTACGCTTGGGAACTGCATCCTCTTTATACTTTCTGATATATCTTCCGATCAGATACATCAGAATCATATTTGCAAGACCCTTCCCGCTGTCCGCAGTTACATTGTCCGCGATGAAAAAGATGCTCGGAATCACGCTAAACACTGTCACACACAGAAGCAACAGCTTTTCGAATTCCTTCTTTTCCATCTTCTCCGGAATCTGGTTAATGTACGGAGCCAGAAGCATCAGTACAATATAGCAGGTCATAAACCAATATCGTCTGGTGATTACCGGGAAAATAGCTTTTATCCAATCTGTTTTTGATATAGCGTCCCATCCCATGACCGTTGTACAGATGGTTGCGGTCAGCGAAAAAAATATCACTGTCAGATCCAGCTTTATAAGTCTTCTGGTATTCTTTTTGATTCCAAAATATCCAGAGATCAGCACAAAGCAGGAAACCCCACAGTTAAACAGTGCATTTTCAAACACTGCAAGCGCCATATTTCCGCCGTGTACCGTCTCCAGCATGCTTCCAAAGGTGTGCATATATACAATTCCAAACATGCATAAGATACGTAATAATTCTATACCGGATTTTCTGTTCATTACAATTCAACCTTATCTAAATATTTCTGGAAGACTTTTTGATCAGGTATTTCATATACCCAGTACTCTTCCGTATCCAGTATCAGTTTCCAGTCTTCCTGCGGATCAAATAGTCCTTCAGTTCTTTCTTTTTCAAGAATTAAAGGAAATTCCCCTTCATGATATTCGAATGTAACAGGAGTCAGCCAGTTTCGATTTTTCAGTTTATGATTCGGTCCATACGCCTGTACAATTCTCATATCTATCTTACCATTTGTTAATTCAGTCATCAGATTGCCTGATTTAAATGTTGAATATCCAAATGTGTAGTCACTGTCCATTAGTAAATCATATACAGAACGGAGGCCTTCATTTGTTGTGCTGCTGGCTATGGTATGATATTCCCTCATTCCCAACATTCCAATCACAATATAAATGCAAGTAAGACAAATGTACTGTTTTTTTATCGGAAACTTATCCATCAATGCGAGCAGCAAAAAGACTGGCACCGTACTGCACATGATCCATCTGGCTTCCACCATATCAATTGCAATAAACAAAAACAAACTGACACTAAATGTCGCTATCACAAATGCAGGCAGAAGTTGCTCTTCCTGTTCCAGGTTCTTCATTTTCACTGCCAGACGAATCAACACATAAATAATTGTACCCACCAGAACAATTGACAATGCGTTACAGATTCCGCCAAGCGAAACCAGATCTTTTTCACCGGCATATCCGGTAACTGTTAATATGGCATTGAAAATATTCTGGAAATTTTCTGCAGTAAATACTTCCGGAAATTTCATTGCCCGATCCGTATCATATATATAAGTTTTACTCAGAATCAATATATTGACCAGATATCCCCCAAAGGCTGCTACACTCCAAATTAATGCTGACAATGCCCCCATAGGAATATCTAACAGATGGTTCCATTTTTTTCGTTCCTGCTGATTCCACCAGATCCAGAAAAAAGCCACAAGCAATGGTGCATATGTCAGTTCCAGATGTCTAAGTCCTTCCAGACTACTGACAAATGCAAGAACACTGCCTACAATTACAAGCATCCATTTGGACTTAACACTTTTCTCTTTCTTGCAGATTCTAAGCGCCAATCCCAGTGTCACAAAACAAACCGATACAGCCGGAATGTAATATGCTTTCATGGCCAAAAACAGCCATGCTCTACTAACAGGTATCAGTAATAAAAACGCACTTTTCCAGAAACGTGCCGATGCCTTTTCAGAATCTATTCCACGCAGGCAAAAATAATAACATCCAAGGAAAATTCCACTAAGTATCATTTGTCCAACGATACGAACCACCTGGAAATTTGATGTAAAATGAAACAGTAAAGAATAGACCAACTGATTATTCAGAATTTCTATTTCTGTAGAACCTTTCCACGTGGATGAAATAATTTTTCCTTCTCGTGCTAATAATCTGGCATATACTAATTCTGAAGCATCATCAGAATTTATAAAATTAAAATAATATTTATGTGTCATCCATGCATTCAGCAAAATAATTGCCACCAGCATGACTTTTCCAAACAGAATAAAACATTTTTCTGTTTTTTCTTTACTCCAATTTAGTTTCAAAAATGTTATTCACCTCTTTTAATAAATCGTTCCATCATTTCACTCAATTTTTTCGCATCAAATGTCTCAAAAAACTCTGCCTTTTCATAATCTCCTACTCCATCTCTGGCATAAAGGCAGTTTGCTGCCAGAATTGGTGCTCCTACAGATCTGGCTTCCAGAAGCGGCAGACCAATGGTTTCAATATAAGACGGAAATACCAGTACCGATCTGGCATATTGTGCAAACAAGTCTTCCCTTGACATCATTCCCACGAATCGGATCGGCAGCGTCTTCTCTTCCGCTTCTTTTTTCAATGCCCGAATCCCGTCGTTCTCGTCCCCGTTCAGAGTCCATACCGCTTCCCAGTCAGTGCATCCCCGCTTCTTCAGAAGCTCACCGGCTTTCAGAAATGTGCGGTGATTCTTATAGGCAGGCGGTCCTGCAGGGAAGAAAAACACCGTATGTCCTTCTTCCATCTGCCATGGATCTGTCTTCAGCATCTCCACAGGCGGGAACTTCACCTGTACACGTTCTGCCGGGATCTTACATTGACGGACGATCTCTTCCTTCATCCAGTTGGTCTGCACCAGCACCTGCTCTGCCCTGCGGATAGATCTCTTCATCATCCGACCAAGGATCTGCTGACTGTACCATGGACGAAATGCCTCCTGCGGCCTGAACTTGTATTCAGAGAATGGAAGGGCATTATGTTCATAGACCATCTGCGGCACTCCCGCATGAGGAAGTTCGATATTCTGTAAGGACAACACCTTGTCCGCATGATATTTTTTCACCAGTTTATGAGCCAGCACCTGATCAAAATACATCCGATGAAGCGGGCTCTTCTTGATCCACGGGAAGTTCAGCACCTTGATATGAGGCTGTTCCTTCAGTTTGCAGACACTGAGCACGAAGATATACTCATTCTTCGTATCCTTACAAAACTCCTCATAGAAGCTGTTCAGTACAGTCAGTGCTCCTCCGCTGGATGCGGCCACATCATAGACCAGGATCCTCATGACTCTTTTACCTTCTGCATGGCTTTGATCAGCAATTCCTGTCCACGGAATGCGTCAGCAATCACCGTATTCTTCTCCTGCCCGCGGAGCACTTTACAGATATATTCATACTCTGCATGGATACCCTTATCCTGCTTAAGCTTTTCTTTTACAGACTTGGTACTGCCGTATTTCTTCAACCGGATAAAGTTGTCCATCTCATAGACCGAACCATTGGACAGCACACGAAGCTGTTCCTTCGGATATTTCTTGGATCCCATGGAAGAGTAGACAATATTTCCAATGGCACCTGATGCAAACCTCAGAGTGATTAGTGCGTTATCATTCATCGGATATGCATTGTTGGATGCAGCAGTTACTGTCAGATCCTCCAGATGACTTCCGTCCAGATACTGGATCAGATCCACAAAGTGACATGCCTCGCCAAGAATCCTGCCGCCACCTGCTGCTTCATCATGTACCCAGTGATCCTTCGGAATAAATCCGGCATTTCCGATAAAATCATAGACTGCCGGAATCTGATCCGTCTTCATCTCTCTCTTGATCTGCTGGATCAGCGGTGCATGTCTCCGGTTCAGTCCCACAAACAGTTCACCTTCAGACTGCTCATACACTTCCTTGATTGCTGTCAGTTCATCCAGAGTCAGACACAAGGGCTTTTCGCAGTAGACATTCTTTCCTGCCTTCAGTGCTTCGATTACAAACTTAGCGTGGCTGTTGTGCTGGGTGGATACGGCGATCAGATCAATCTCCGGATCACTCAGCAGTTCCTGATAATTATTGGTGGTATAACCAAACGGTGTGCCATCATTGGCCTGTGCACCACCCACTCCGCCAGTGGTTGCTAGTCCGCGGAATTCAAAGAGCCCTGTCTCCTTCATGATTGGCAGCATGGTACTTCGTACAAAGTTTCCAGCTCCGATCAGTCCCAGGCGGATCTTCTCACCAGAAGCCGCTCTCTTCGCCTTCGGATTCTCGATCCGGCTCTGCCATTTCGTATCATTTTCATCATATTTCAGAAGAACACCAATATAACGCTCATGATTCGGATTCTTGGTAATCATCTCATAAGCTTCTGCCGCTTTTTCAAACGGGATCTCATGAGTAATAATATCCGCAAGGCTGATTCTTCCCTGCGCCAGCAGGCGCACAAACTCTTCAATGTTGCGGCCTTCTGTAAAACGCACATAGCCAATTGGGTAATCAATACCCTTCTGCTCATAGGTAGAATCATAACGGCCTGCTCCATAGGAACGTGCAATTCTAAAGGACAGCTCCCTCTCATAGTACGGACGTCTGTCAATATTCATCTGAGTCACACCAATCATACAGATGATGCCACGATCTCTGGCAATCGCTGCAGCCAGATCCATCGGTGCATTGCTGTTGGTCGCTGCGGTAATAATCACCTTGTCTACACCCCGGCCTCTGGTCAATGCTTTCGTCATATCCGCTGCATTGTCATCACCAGAATTAATAAACGCCTTCAGCCTGGTACCCGGCATGGTCTTATCTACCACATCGTAACCGATCACATCACATCCATAAGCATTCAGAATCCGACATACGATCTGCCCCACCAGTCCCATACCGATGACTGCCACGGTCTCTCCCGGAACCACTTCTGCCTGATGGATTCCTTCCAGAGCAATACCTCCCAACGCGCAGAACGCTGCCTGGCGATAATCAGTCAATTCCTCCGGTACTTTGGTCAGCATGGTACGGCTTACACGGTTGATCTCACAATGATAAGCAGTTCCCACCATTGCCACCAGATCTCCGGCCTGCACCTCGGTCACACCTTTTCCACAGGCAATGACACGTCCCACACCGGAATATCCCATAGGCATGGGCTCTGCCAGCTTGTTAAAAGCACTCTCAATGGTAGTAACGATCCCATCTGTTGATAACTTCTCCATTACTTTTTTCACCTGATCCGGGCGCTCCAGTGCTTTCTGAATCAGATTCTTTCCACCAAAGGAAGCCAGTCCTCTCTCAGTTCCCGCACTGACAACAGTGTACAGGCTCTCCACCAGAGCCATATTTTCCTTTACTGTGGGCATGGGCTGATCGATCAGCTTCATACTTCCATCACTTACATTCAAAAATAATTGTTTCATACTTTTCTTACTTCTCCTACAGTCTGTATACCCCATCCAGGAAGCAGATATGTCTGGTGTCCAGCACGATCTTTCCTTTCAGTTCGTCCATATGCTCCTTGATCTCATCATGTCCCACCAGCAGAACGACCATGTCCACATCGTGTAAGAAGCTGTCCAGATCATGGTACTGGTTCGGAACAAGATCTCTGGTCACATACGGATCATATACCTTGATCTGTCCGCTGCACAGATGACGCTCCATACTCTCCAGCATCTGAAGTGTCGGGCTCTCTCTGGTATCATCTACATTTTCCTTATAAGTCAGACCATAGAGACCTACACGTCCCACATCGGTCATGCCATTCTCTTTCATAATGTTGTGGATCCGCTCCAGCACAAAGTCCGGCATAGAGTCATTGATCTTACGTGCTGCCAGAATGATGTTGGACAGTCCCGGATAATCTCCCACCAGGAACCATGGGTCCACAGAGATGCAATGTCCGCCAACGCCCGGTCCTGGAGTCAGAATATTGACACGGGGATGCTTGTTGGCAATACGGATGATCTCGTACACGTCCATGTTATCTGAACGGCAAATCTTGGCCAGCTCATTGGCAAATGCAATATTGATATCACGGAAGGTGTTCTCTACTACCTTGGTCATCTCTGCAGTACGGATATCTGTTACAACGATCTCACCCTCACAGAAGGAACTGTACAGAGCTTTTACCTTCTCACCAATTTCCCTGCTGTCTGCACCAATGGTACGGGAATTGTGTTTCAGCTCATATACCATATTTCCCGGGATAATACGCTCCGGTGCATGGACCAGATTGATATCCTCTCCGATGACAAAGCCTCTCTCCTCTACTACCGGACGCACATATTTATTGATGGTTCCCGGAGATACGGTGGACTCTACCACTACGGTTGCTCCCTTCGGGCAGACCTCCATCACATCTTTGACCGCTTCTGCCACGTAGCTTGCATCTACTTTTTTGCTTGCCTTGTCATAAGGGGTCGGCACTGCGATAATGTACATATCCGTGCTCTGATACTCATGAGAAAAACGGATGCCTTTTTTCACTGCCTCGTTGAACAGCTCATCCAGCCCGTCCTCCTCAAAGGTCGGCTTTCCTGACTGAAGAGTGTCCACCAGTCCCTTATTATAGTCTGTTCCTACTACTTCCACGCCATGTGCCGCAAACATCAATGCGGTGGGAAGTCCAATATAACCAAGTCCTACTACGTTAATCATGTTTTCTCTCCTTTGTGTAATGATTACCAATTGATCTGTATCTCATGTTCTGACCCATCACCTTCCCAGGCGATCTCCAGAACCTGTATCTTCATTATCTGACCAAACTCCGGTGCATAAGAGCAGATTTCTCCATCCCGGTGGATCTTTATCTGATCTGACAACTCCGGTATGATCCGGCAGATTACGTTGCCATCCACTGCTTTCACAAGCACCTGTCCGTCCTGTTCTTCATATTCATAATCCGGCGCCAGGTGCAGATACCCCTGTGCTGATCCAATCACCTGATCCTTTACAACCACTTTCTGATCTTCTGTCAAGATCGTTCGACCCTGATGTCTGCCTGTAGCAGTGACCAGCTCTCCGTGGATCCAGTCTGCACCGCAGTCGCCGGATACCTGACTGATCCGCTTTGCCACCCGGTGCTCGCCCCAGCATTCCGACTGTTCTTCCCCTTCAATCACCACTGTATTGTGTGCCCGGGTACTTCGAAAATACCCTCGCAGACTTCCCTGATACTGTCCGGTTCCGGAGTTAACAAAGACCGGATGCTGATCCACAGACACCTCAAAGCTCAGGCCATCACAATGTCCATGTCCCGGCATGTAATCCGGTGCGATCTCTCCTGCATCCATCAGGATCTTCAGTCCCTGATGTCTCAGACAGTAATATCCTGCGTCAGGAAATGCGTTCTTATTGACTGGTGCAATGGAAAATTCTTCCCGAAGCGCCGCCAGAAGACTCAACATGGATCTGGCCACATTATCACCTGCATCATTGAACAATGGCATGTGTCCCATTCCCTCCTCCAGGGAATACATGGCATCTGTCATGGGCTGCAGCAACGCACTCAATTCCTGATAGAACAACTGATCTGCATCCTTCACACCCTTTGCTGCCCGCATGACATCTTCCAGAACGATCTTATGGTACATAATACTTCTCTCATAATGTACCCCATCTGGCAGAATCTGTTCTTTTAATTCTTCCTGTAATCTGGACTTATACTCCGCATAGATGCCTGGCTCCTTAAAATACAGGGCTCCCAGCATGACTGCCTTGAGATTTTCCAGATAATGATTTCCCAGCAAATGTAATTCCAGCTTTTTCTGCAGATGCAGATACTGGGCATACATGCTGTCTGTCAGTTTCAGAAAAAATACCTGATCTTCCTGCACCCGACCTTCAAATCCATCCAGACAGATCCACAGATTCGTTAATCGTAAAGAAATGGTGTAAGGATGCCAGCCATCTCCTTTTCCGTCCGCATTGTCGCTGATCCAACGTTCACAGTAATCACGGAAACAGGTGTAGTATTTCTCATTCTTCGTCTCCCGATAAGCTGCCACCAGCGGAATCAGGAACTCCAGATACTGAAGGTTAAAGTTCCACAGATGAGATTTCTCCGGGTGTTTCCAGTTATTTCCACTGGGTGTTCCGCTCTCATGAAGAAGCGTCACATGCCCATTCAGCAGTTCTTCCAGTGAAAACCGCTTTAAGTAGTCTGGATGTTCATCCAGTCTTGGCATCCATAATGCAAGTTCTCCCTTAACCGGTGCTTTTGCCTCTGTCACCGCCGCTTTTCCTCTGGTCAGGCGGTTCTTGATCAGATATCTGATCTGACTTTTTTTCAAATATTTTAATGTCTCACAGTATTTTTTAATATCCACGCTTATTTCTGCTCCACACTCTCAATCACATGATACAACCGCTCTGTCAGCACGGAGAAATCAAAGTCTTTGGCTCCCTCCTGTGCATTGTGCGCCATCTGCGCATAAGTCTCGGCAGGCATATCATGAATCTTCAGAATCTGCTCTGCCAGTGCCTGCGGAGTGCACTCCTCCAGAGACAGACCGCACTGATATTTATCCAGAATACAATATCCCATCTTTACCGTAGAGATGATGGGCTTACCGCTTGCCATATACTCGAACAGCTTGTTGGAGCTGTTTCCGCGGGACCAGTTGTAGTTGCTCTGGGAATAATTCAATACATTCACTGATGATCTGCTCAAAATATACGGAATATATTTTTTCTCTACAAAGCCTTTGAAGATCACATTGTCAATGTGCTCGTCCTTCACCCGCTGCTGCAATTTCTCCAGCTCGCTGCCACCGCCGAAGATCAGGAACTGAATATCCTTCTTGTCCTTCAGAAGCTTCGCAGTATCCAGCAGATTTCCCACATTGTTGACCGGGCGGACCGTTCCTGTATAGACAACCTTGAAGGTATCCGATGTCAGATCCGGATCATCCAGCACATTTTTCTCGATACTTTCATAGTAATCTGACAGCTTGACACCATTATTCACATAGTGGCATTTTTTCAGGTCGATCTTTCCACCATGCGCTGTATCCCAGCCCATCTCCTTAATGTGGTCCACATCTCCCTCTTTGGTAAACACAATGGCATCCGCATGGACATACATCCATTTTTCACCGGCACTCAGCATCCTTCCTGGCAGGCTGTTCATCTTCACCTTGCCCACAGAAAAGATCGCCTCCGGCCACAGATCCCGCACCTCCACGATGGCAGGCACATGAAATCTTCTTGCGATCAGAATGCCTGCAATACTGGTCAGCGGATGGGCACTGGATCCCATGATCACATCCGGCTTTCCATATTCTTTTGCATACTTCCTGCTGATCTTCATAAGTCCTGTAAAGAACGAGATCATATTCTTTACACGGGATAATCCATTTCCCTGATATTTGCTGGTCTTTACAAACACAAAGGGAACCCCTTCCTCTTCGGTCCGAAGATAAGGCTTCCCATGTGTGTCCACGCACCCGCCGGTCTGATGAAGCTCATTGGCCGCAAATACCGTGGTCTCTATTCCTTTTTCCTTTAAATACTCTGCAAAATAAAAATGACGAAGCAACGGTCCGGTAAGCGGGGTCGTTGCATAATGATTAAAAATCCAGAATCTTCGCATGACTTCTGTTGTCCTCCACAGCTTCTGTTAAAATCCATAGTTCTAATTATTTTAACACTTCTTTGGAGTATTTACAATATTTGAAGCTTATAGACTGTAAATCCGGCTATTTTATCCACCTCTTCACAGCTTACATTCTCATAGAGCTCTGTCAGATATTCTGTTCCCCGGTCAAAACTGCTGATCAGATAGATATTGTCTGCACCATATAATGCCTCTTTCACACTGCTGATTCCATTCTGCTTAAGCTTTCTCTCCCAGACCGGGCTGTATGCGATCCAGTCTCCCAGGGACATATAGTTCATCACATACGGATCCTTCTGCCACAGATGTACATTGTAGGTGGTCATTGCCATAGATGTCACATCGTTAAAATAAAAGTTATCCGGATGATCCATGCAATAGGCTTTCAGTTTTTCTACATTCTCATTCCATTTTGCAGTCTCCAGATTCTGTGTACGCACAGTCGTGACCTTCCATACTGTCCCGACCACCATAGCTGCCAGCAAAAGTGCCAGGCTTGCTTTTCTGCATGCCTCCCTCACTGCTGACCGGCTCACGCTTCCTGCATCATCCATCACATACTCACGAGCCAGCAGTAATAACGGCACCATCAGCATCAGATTCATACTAATCAATACCCGTTCCGGCATTCTGCCCCGGTAGATCAGATAGAGCCAGAGTACGATCTGCATACCTGGAATACAGATGGTCTCCAGCACACGCTTCCAATCCTTTCGGAAGATCCATCCCAGAAGCAGTATCGCATAACCTGACATGGCTGCCAGATGAAGATACTCATATTTTCCAGCAAGTGTTCCTTTTATATAAGTTTTTACTGTCTGACGCAGCTTCTGTACCACATGAGTCTGTCCGCTGATCTCTTCACTTCGCTTTTCAAAATAGTCCAGAAAGAAAGACTGATCCACACGATCATCCGCTGTATAATTATAGTAATACAGATTCTTTGCTCTGGCTTTGCTGTCAACCCCCACACTGTGATAGAGTGCCTGTTCATCCTCATATCTTGGAAACATATATTCCTCGTAATCATAGATCAGGGAACGGGTGTTATTAAACGCATTGTAGAACTGCCAGTCCTCGCTGCCGTATCCAATAAATAATCCCGCCACATACAGCAAAGCTGCCAGCACCGGCGCTATAGGAATCCACAGATTCTTCTTATCCGCACCTTTGTTCTCCCATACCCTCAACAGCCACAACAGACCACAGACCGGAAGGATCATGCAAAACACTGAAAATCTCAACTCAATGCTCAGAAAACAAAGAACTGTCAGCAGCACCAGATCTCTGATCTGAATCTCTTCCGCCGTCATATACCAGAAGATCACGGTCACTGCCACAACTGCCGCCGTAGTCGTAAAGGAAAGCTGTGTCATGGGCTTGATATCCAGGATCATCCATAGTACGATCAGCGCCAATGGCCAGATATGAATCTTTCTTCCCGGTCTGCCAGCCAGTCTGTCACGATCTTCCCGCCATTCCTGCAGCTCTGTCAGCCTCCATGCCATTAGTCCCATACAGCATACCTGCAAAAAAATGTATCCAAGCGCATACCAGTCCACGTTCCGCACTGCACGGTAGAGTCCCGCTACCAGCAGCGGATACCAGTAACCAGTGAAGAAGCCATGGGCATCCGGTGTTCCCAGGTACTGGCCGGATATCACCTCCATCATGGTCCGGTCATCCACAATTCCGTAGACAAAAGGCACAACTGCCAGTAATACCAATATATACATCATCGGACAGATCACTGCCCAAAAACATCTTTTCTTCCAGATCATCTTCGATACCTCACCTTTATTATATTAGCATATCGTTCTTTTACCTGATGTTCAACTTAATTTTTCTTAAATTTCAACAAAAAAACAAGTAAATATTTTCCATAGGTTGACGCATTTTTTCTTATGGCTTATAATAAATTTTGATTTACAAAAGAACTAAAGGAGTTTGTTATGGAAAAGGAATACGGGGGATATCTGCCACTGGAGTTATCCAAAGGCAGACCATATTATACAGGAGATGATGTGATTGCTTTAAATGCCGGACGATATGCGATTACTTACGCCATTGAAGATGCCGGCTGGAAGAAAATCTATCTTCCTTACTGGCTCTGTGACACGGTTAAAGATGCCATTCATATCTGTCTTCCCGATGTAGAAATTGGTTATTACCATATCGATGATCAGCTTCTGCCGACAGATGTTACTTTATATGATCAGGAGGGGATTCTCTGGGTCAATTATTTCGGACTTCAGTCAGAACTGGTCATTGAACATCTGGTGCAACAATTCCACGGACAGATTATCATTGATAACACACAATCCTTTTTTACAAAACCGCATCTTCAGGCCTGGCAGGTCTATTCCTGCAGAAAATTCTTCGGTGTCAGTGACGGAAGCTATGTGATCCACCATAACATCAGACATCGGGAAATTGCCGAACGGTGTTCCAGCATCTATTCGCTCCATTTGCTGCATAGTCTGGAAAGAGGAACTAATTATTCTTATTCTTTAAATAAAGAAAATGAAACCCGTCTTGGTTTTTGCGGTCCTTCCGCCATGTCCCGCCTGACTTCCGGAATTCTGTCTTCTATCAACTACGAACAGATGCAGGAGACCAGAAATAAGAACCTGGCTGCTCTTCATCAGATCTTATCTCCATATAATGAGTTCCCGGTCTTTCGATCTGCCCCTGCCATGTCCTATCCATTCTTGTGGAAAGAGAAACAGTTGAAAAATGCGTTGATTCAGAGTAAAATCTACGTACCGACGCTTTGGACAGAGACATTGGAGAATCCCGGATCCAGTTCCTGGGAACGTTATCTATCCGAACATCTGTGTATTCTGCCCATTGATCAGCGCTATGATACTTCTGATATGGAATATATCGGAAATACCGTACTGAACCTGATCAATGAGACATCATTGTAATTTAAAAGAAGGTTATACGATTATGAAACTTAGTTTTGTCATTCCCTGCTACCGCAGTGAAAAAACAATCATCCCGGTTCTGGAAGAGATCCAGGACAAGATGAGAGAAAGATCTGAATACGATTACGAAGTGATCACTGTCAATGATTATTCACCGGATCATGTCCTGGACGTATTAACTGCTTATGCGGATACTCACTCTTTCCTGAAGGTAGTGGATCTGACCCGGAATTTTGGTCAGCACGCTTCCATGATGGCCGGACTTTCCTATACCTCCGGTGACTGGATCATATTCCTGGATGATGACGGACAATGTCCCATGGATCACCTGTGGGAGCTTCTGGCTCCACTCCATGAGGGATATGATGTTTCCCTCGCAAAATACAAGTTTGAGGAACGCAAGGAATCGTTCTTCCGTGTTCTTGGCAGCCGTCTCAATGATGCGATGGTATGTTCTCTTCTGGACAAACCAAAGGATCTGACCGTGTCTAATTTTATTGCCATGCGGTCTTTTATCGCTGATGAGATCCTCCGATACAAAAATCCGTACCCTTACATCGATGGTCTGATCTTGCGATCCACAAGAAAGATCGCCAGTGTTCCCATGGCAGACAGGGAACGGTTAAGCGGGCATTCCACCTATACACTGGGAAAGCTGATCTCTCTGTTTTCCAATGGGTTTACTGCATTTTCCATTAAGCCTCTGCGGATTGCTACCTTTACCGGTGCTTTTTGCTCTGTGATCGGTTTTATTCTTGGTCTGGTCATCATCGTTGAGAAGATTCTGCACCCGGCCGGCATCCTGCCTGGCTACAGTTCACTGATGGCTGTGAATCTGTTTATCGGCGGCATGATCATGATCATGCTGGGAATCTGCGGCGAATACATTGGCCGCATCTATATCAGTCTGAACAGCAGTCCGCAGTATGTGATCCGTGATACTTATCATCTGGACCGCCGTCCGCTGCGCGGCAATGAGACCGCTTATCTTGCCAAGGAGTAGCCTTTATGTATTACTTTGGACTTATCTTATCCATCATCACTGTCTGCTATAATGCCAAAGAAGACCTGGCACAGACGGTGGACAGCGTTCTTTCACAGACGTGGAGAAATTTTGAATATATTGTGGTCGATGGCGATTCTACTGATGGAACAAAAGAATATCTGGAACAGCTCAGACCGTCTTTTAAAGAAAAGAACATTACTTTACGTTATGTTTCCGAGAAAGATGAAGGAATCTACGATGCCATGAACAAGGGAACCCTTATGGCAACCGGTCACTGGGTCATGTATCTGAATGCCGGTGACCTCTTTGTCAATGCATCGGTTCTTCGTAATATTTTTGCTGATGATCCTGATACCCAGATTCTCTATGGGGATACTCTCTGCACCTATCAGGGACAAGTAAAGCGATATCCGGCAAAACCTTTATCCACACTGCCAAGGCAGATGGCCTTCTGTCACCAGTCTGCATTGATCGAGCGGGATGTGGCTCTGCGTTTTCCTTATGACACCAGCTATAAGATCTGTGCAGATCATCATTTCTTCCTGAAAGCCTATTCCAAAGGACTTGCCTTTGAATATTGTGGGCTTCCCATCGCAGTCTATGAAATCTCCGGTGTCTCTGACCGAAACAAATGGCAGGCACACAAAGAGCAGCTGCGGATGCAGAAAGAACTCGGGGAGCTTTCTATCACCCCAAAATGGATCCTGCTGGAACTGGTATTCTTCATCAAACTGGGATTAAAAACCATCCTTGGACAAGCATTTATTGATAAAGTCAGAAAAAAGCGGCTGAGCTGATCAGCCGCTTTTCGTTACTCATTTTTTGATTTTAAGATGCTCGCCAGGAATATGAGTCCTGCAAACAAGGTAAGAACCTGATTTCTGTACGTATACCAGTAGTGGATCTGGGAATGATTGGACATGACCAGATACCAGATATACGGATATGCTGCCACCAGAAGCATTGGCAGATATGCCAGGATTGTCCTCAGATTTTTCGCCTTCTTCCAGATCAGCAAAATCAACGCAACAACTGCAATTACAATTACAACTTTGCTCCAGCTGATCATTCCATTGTCACGGATGTTAAGCCATGCCTTCAGATTCTTCTGAAGAGTTCCGATCCGGTCCAGCGGCTCCTCTTCACTTCCATTCAGACGATATTCAATCACACTCAGGTTTCTGATAAAATACCGTACACCAAGAACGACTGTCGTAATCCCCCATTTCGCGATCCAGGTCAGTGCATAACCAACTCCCCAGGAGATGGATGACCAGATGGTGAACAACAGATTATCCTTCAGATCAGCCTTTTCATCCCGCACCCGCATCCACAACAGCAGGATCAGCGGAATTCCCAGCGTAATGATCGGATAAGTAAGAAAATCAAAGAAATTCTCCATCATCCCAACTACAAAGAAGAACAGGAAAAATCCCAGCTCTTTCGTTCGCAGCTTCTCATACCTGCTCATAAGAATCCCGATGGCCACAAATAATACCAGAAATGTAGATAAGAACTGCAGACATACAGACGACAGCGCCGCATTTCCTGTAGCAATTGACAACACATACAGTACTGCATAGACTGGCCTGGTCTTCTTCGCGATCATCCACGCACTCCAGAACAGCAGAATCTGAAATGCCAGCATGCCAAGATACCGGATCTCCGTGATCTGGAACAACACACTCAACGGCCGCAGATACAACATATATCCATGCCAGTATCTGGGATACTGATTGATACTCACCGATGCCTGAATGGGATTGTAATCCCTGTTTGGGATCAATCCATTATACATAACTCCTTCTGTATGCACATCCATGATGGAGTTGTGACGATAGAAGAAATACATAGGATAAGATCCCTCTCCATCCATGATCTCTATAGAGCTGTTCACATTATCCTGGATCCATGAATCCGGAATGCAAAATACCAGTGCCATGGAGACAAAAAATGCAAGGATCAGTCTCACATATACCTTAACGAACGGTTTTAATTGCTTTACTCTTCCCATTTTTTCGTATTCTGTCCTTCCTCATAATCTATGTCTACAAATATGGTAAATTCATCCGTATGACCATATTCTTTATAGCCATAAGACTCCCAGTTATCACTGTACATGTGGCTGTTAGAAAATACCAGAAATGTGCATCCTTCTTCTTTGGCTAAAGATGCGACAAATGCAACATCCATTTTTTCTTCCTGAGTTGCCTTATACAGAGCTGCCTGCGGGCTATCCACTTCCCTTACATTGTAAGTCAAAATATTCCGTCCGTACTCTAGCGTAAGCGACGGATCATACAACCGAATATAAGGCATCAGGCGATTGGATACCAGTGCATGAACATTGCCTGGAAGCAGATCACAGACTGCCACCACATTCTGCGGAATCTTATAATCATTGGTCGATGTCTGAAACTCCTCTGATTTGAACAGTGGTGTCCCACACACAACGATCACTGCCATCCCGATCAGAAACGCACCCTGCCGCAGCCATCCTTTCAGGTGACCGATCAGCAGACAGCATCCATAGGGGATCAGTACCGCCAGTAGAATCAGCCACAGAATCCGCCAGTATACGTTCTCTCCCAGCAGCTTCATGAACAGCATCCCAGTCAGCGGACACCAGTAGATAAATAAAAACAACAGCGGCAGCACACCCAGCAGCAGTCTTCGCATGTCATCTTTCTCTTTCCAGAAAATAAAAACCAATACGATCAATAACAGCGGAAAGATCCAGGCTCCCTGAAAGGTATCGAGAAAATCAGTTTTAGCTATTGTAAAAAAATCCTGCATCTTATATCCTTTCAAAATTCTTTTCTGTCAACATCAATGGGTCAGATAAATATAATAAACTCCTAAAATAATACAAGGAATACAAGCCGCGATTCCATGCGCCAGACAGGAAATACTTTTCTTCTTTAACGAAACCACCAGGATTGTCAATCCTACAAATACTGGTGTCAGCATAATTCCCATGGATGACAGGAGACACCCTGCCAGCCCTGTCACACCAAGCATCCACCAGTCTGCCCATGTTTTTTCCTGCAGAGCGATCCGAAGCATCCAGTAAAACAGCAATGGGATAAGAACTGTAGCCAGAATTCCCTTTCCCACCCATGGGGTAATGCTTAGGAATGTCAGCCCCGAAGTATGCTCTCCGCTCATAAAGAGATGAAGCAGTACTGCAAATGCCAGAAACATTCCCTGCAGACCAATGTCTTCTGGAAACAATTTCTTTCCCAGCAGTCCATACACCATATATGCCAGAGGAATGATCAGCCAGGGCAGGATCGTGTGTGCCATGATTGTCGGGATCACCCCGATCAGCTTTGATAACCATGCATAGAAAATGGGCCACAGAGATAACACATATCGTTTATCAAAATCCGCCATAGCTCCTGTCTCCGGATAGACCCAGTAGATCTTATCTGACCAGACAGCTTCATTGGCAAGATTCACATAATAAGTGTCATCCCACTCCAGATACATATGATGGTGAAGGAACCACAACTGATAACAGATCAATACCAGTGCCACCAGATGTCCCAGTGTCACATATTGTCGCCAGTTCTTCAGAAATTCTTTCCCATCTTCCAGAATATCTTTCCAGCAGAACACCCCTGCCAGTGAGACCATTCCGGCTACAATGGTATATACCATCACAAAGCTATGGAAAGATGCAAGCTTCATGGTCATCGGCACAAGGATCAGCTCCATCAGTGCCCACCAGACCATCACACCTGCTACAATGGAAAACCAAAATCCTTCTTTATGAAGTTTTAATACTCGTCGCAATCCATATCCGGCGAAAAATGCTCCACCGAAAAACAGGATTGCCGTCCGTAAGATTTCCAGCCTCATGGTTCCTCCTGTGATTCCAGCATCCACAGCTGCTGGTCTTCCAGATTGTACTCATACATCTGGTCTGTCTTTTCCTGATAATCATAATAATCATTGATCTTCTGCTGATTCAGAACGGATACGTAAGGATAAGTAAACAGGTTCACGCCCAGCTTGTCATATCCGCCCTCACTTACCGCCGCATTCAGATTCTTCACGCCCATCACAAGTGTGAGACACAGGAAAAATGTCATAACTCCGGTTCCTACATATTTTCGGAAAGGTATGCCTGTACCAATATGGGGCTTCTCCGTTATCATCATATCTTCAGAACTCCGACAACATGCCACAAGTCCTGCTGCCACCGCACACTCCACAACCTTGAAGATTGTCGCATAGCGGCTGGCATAATAGGCATTCCCTGACATCAACATATAAAAGCAGACACCACAGATATATACTTTGAACAACTGCTGTACCCACTTGGGAATCTCTTCCTTTTGCCTGCAAAGCCATATATATAGCATCAGCAATACTGCAAAACTCACCACACGCTCGCCCACAGCAAACAGGCTCATGCTGCCCTCTGTGAGAAAATGCGTCATATGATAGGATGGCAGAATTCCCAGGATCAACTGCTCCACCACCGGAATCTGAATTATCAGCCCAACAACCATCGCTGCTCCTGTCAGAGCCACCATTCCCCACACAGGAATATAGTATGCGATCACCAGCACCAGCCAGCCATATCCCACCTTATGAAAGGATGCCGCGATCAATACACCGATCACATACTGGATCCATTTCTTTTCCAGATAGAACGGAAGCACCAGTCCTAAGAAGATACAGATCGCCATGGCCTGACGCAGCCCCGATACCATGTAGACAAAGATCAGCACCGGATAAGACAGAAACAGTCCCGTAGTCTGATACGGGACATATTTTTTCAGAAAACGACCAAGCAACAGCATCTCGATCACTGCTACTGCCATGGTCACTGTCCAAAACGGTGCCTGGAACAGTTTGAAAAAGGCACAAAACAACCGCCAGCCCATCTCCGGATAGAATCCACAGATATAGCCTTTGGACAGATCGATCACCGCAGGAATCGTCCGATAGATACCCTCATAGGTGGCATAGTCTGTTCCCTGTCCAAACCGCAGGGCAACCACTGCCGTAGTCACACACCAGCAGACAGTAAATATCTTTTGCTGATACTTGGGCTTGAACCATTCCAGTACCGCTCCTGCCGCAAGCAGCAATAAAACAATCAAATACAGATTCATGCTTTTCCTTCCAGAATATCCGCAATTCGCTTGCAGGCAAATCCGTCACCATAAGGATTGCTTGCAGTACTCATTGCCCGATAAGCTTCTTCATCCTCCAGAAGCTGTTTGAAATTCTGATAGATGACTTCTTCATCGGTTCCCACCAGCTTCAGTGTTCCTGCCTTGATTCCTTCCGGACGCTCGGTAGTATCACGCATGACAAGCACCGGTTTTCCAAGAGACGGTGCCTCTTCCTGAATTCCACCGCTGTCCGTAAGGATCAGATAGCTTCTGGACAGGAAATTATGGAAATCAAGCACATCCAGAGGCTCAATAATACGGATCCGCTCATCATCTCCCAGAATGGAGTCCGCGATCTCACGGACTACCGGATTCATGTGAATCGGATAGATGGCTTTGATATCCGGATGCTCGTCGCATACCCGGCGGATGGCACGGAACATATGCTTCATAGGCTCGCCTAAGTTCTCCCGGCGATGGGCCGTGATCATGATGAGACGGCTTCCATTTGCCCACTCCAGATCCGGGTGTGTATAATCTTCTCTCACGGTGGTCTTCAGCGCATCAATGGCCGTATTACCGGTTACATAGATGGTATCCGGGTTCTTGCCTTCCCGCAGAAGATTTTCTTTGGACAGCTCTGTAGGTGCAAAATTATAGGCAGAAATAATGCTCACTGCCTGACGGTTAAATTCTTCCGGATAGGGAGAATAGATGTTGTAGGTACGAAGACCAGCCTCCACATGTCCCACCGGGATCTGCAGATAGAAGCATGCCAGTGCCGTCACAAATGTAGTGGAAGTATCTCCATGGACCAGTACCACATCCGGCTGCACCTCTTCCAGCACTGCTTTGATCCGGTTTAAAATATTTGTCGTCACATCAAACAGGGTCTGACGGTCTTTCATAATAGACAGATCATAGTCCGGCTCCACCTGAAATGCTTCCAGTACCTGATCCAGCATCTGCCGGTGCTGACCGGTTACACATACAATAGTCTCTATCCCTTTCCGGGTCTTCAGTTCATTGACCAGCGGACACATCTTGATTGCTTCCGGTCTGGTTCCAAATACCAACATTACCTTTTTCATGCCTGTTTCTCCTCCAGTGCATTCTGAATCTTCTGAGCAAGTCTGTGATTATTCCGCTCTACATGTACATGGTCCACAAAATAATGCACAGCATCCTGCCATTTGGTGTAGTGCTCTGCCACTGCTTTGATCGCCTGTGCATAATCATCATCTGCGATTCCCACACCGTATTTCTCGCAGAACTCCTTTAACGGAGGATTGGTAGATGTGACCACCGGCTTTCCTTCAAATAAGAATTCGAAGATCTTGCCGCTGGCACAATATTTATTATTCAGGTCTCTCTGATGATAGGTCACCATACCCACCTGACTGTGATCAATAAAATATTTCAGATGATCCTGATCCATCCGTGGCAGAATCTTCACATTGGTCAGTCCATAATACTGAATGATCCGATGCGCCAGTTCCTCATCCTCTTCCTCACTGTCGCCGATGATCAGAAGCTCATACTTCTCCCCCAGATCCTTCATGGCCTCGATCATCTTTCCGGTAGTACGGGTCATATCGCAGCCTGCTGTAGAAATGATACGGAACTTCTCTTCTGCAAAGAATTCCTGACACTCCTGCTCCACCTGACGAGCTCTTTCTTCAGAAGAGTATGCCAGACGACGGATATTTTCATAGTTGAACGGACGCTTCTTCAGCCCAAACATCTTCACCATGAGCTTTGCGCGAAATGCATTGGCTGCGATGATCACATCTGAATGTCTGGTGAAGATCTTCTCCATGAGACAGCCGATCCGTCCCGGGATACCAGCCGCACTCTTCATATCATAGAGTTCCCGACAATCCTGGATCACATAGGTAGCTCCTGTCAGACGTTTTGCCAGATAGCCCGGCAGGATTCCCTTCCGGTTATCGATAAAAATGGTGTCTACATCCTGCATTTTCTTCGCCTGCTTTGCACAGAAGGAAATGAATTTCAGATATCCGGAACCCTTATACAGAATGTGCTGTCCGCTTATTGGTTCTTCACCCTCATCGCGGGTGATAAAGGTAACTTCACCCAGCTCCTGCGCTACTTTGATCAGTTCTCTGAGACGTCCATCATATTTATAAGAATCATAGGAAATGAAAAGTATATTCATGCTTACGCTCCTGTTTTTTCACGGATCAGACGGATGATCTTATCCTGATCCTCTTCTGCCAGATAGGGAGATACCGGGATTGCCAGTGTCCGTTTGCAGATGCTGGTAGTTACCGGCAAAGTCTCGCCGTACAGACAGCAATTCTCAAATACCTTCTGCTGATGCAGTCCCTTCGGATAATAGATCATGGTCGGGATACCATTCTCCTGCAGATAAGCACGTACTTCATCTCTCTGTGCCTCATCTTTGAAAAGAATGTTGTAAGATGCCCAGCTGGAAGTATAGCCTTCTGGAATCTGCGGAACTTTCACGCAGTCTGCCAGCGCTTCTGTATATCTGGCTGCCACACGGTTCACATCTGTCAGCTCATACTCTTTGAATGCTTTTAATTTCACCTGCAGAACTGCTGCCTGAATGGTATCCAGACGGGAGTTCATACCCAGACGGACATTATCATATTTGCTGCTTCCCTTACCATGTACTCTCATAGAACGAAGCAGTGCTGCCCATTCATCATTGTCAGTGAAGATGGCACCGCCATCTCCATAGCAGCCCAGCGGCTTCGCCGGGAAGAAGGAGGTGGTTGCAATATGTCCGAATGTACCGGCTTTCTTTCCATGATAGGTGCTTCCAAATCCCTGTGCACAGTCTTCCAGCACATAGAGACCATATTTCTCTGCCAGTGCCAGTACCTTATCATAGTCAGCCGGAAGTCCGAACAGGTCTACGACTACCATGGCCTTCGGCTTTAATTTTCCTTCTTTGATCACTGCCTGAATGCAACGCTCCATGCTCTCCACATCGACGTTGAAGGTATCCTCATGCACATCTGCGAACACCGGAGTTGCTCCCACAAATGCCACAGACTCTGCGGAAGAGAAAAATGTATGATCCGGTACAAATACCGCATCCCCTGCTCCGATTCCCCATGCTTTCAATGCCAGGACCAGCGCATCCGTTCCATTTCCACAAGAAACACAATTCTTCACACCTACGTATTCTGCCAGCTCTTTCTCCAGCTCCTCCACCTGATCTCCTGCAATATAATCAGAAGAATCCAGCACTGCCTGAATAGCCTCGTCCATCTGCGGCTTCAGTGCCCGATACTGGCTCTTTAAATCACGAAACTGCATCTTATGCTTCCTCCTTCATTCTCTCCAGTAATCTCCAGATACCCTCTGCGGAGTTAAAGTTCTCCGGTACGATCTCCTCTGCCGGGATCTCCACACCAAACTGATCCTCCAGCTCTGCAATCAGTGTGATCACATCAAAGGATTCCAGAAGGCCTTCATCGATCAGTTCTGTCTCCTTTGTAAAATCGATCTCCGGTTTCAGAGCTGATAATACTTCCATTAATTCTTCCATGGTACTTCTTTTCTCCATTTCCGCGCTGTCCACTGACCGCGCTGTATAAGTTTGTATAACATCTGTATCTACTTTGTATCTTCCTATTTACAAGTATTCAACATCCATGTCTCCAGTCCATCACGGAGCTTCACTGCACCCTCGTCTTCACTGTAGAGATAGATCTTCGGCATCTTTCTGCTTAAGAACAGATAGATTCCTTCCGTCACCGAATAGGCCCCGATATTGTGGAACACCAGATAATCTCCCACTCTTGCATCGGTAAGCGGCAGTTTCTTCAGCAGAATATCAGCCACCGTACACAGGGAACCATAGACGGTCCATTCCTCTTCGTCCTTCTCTTCCAGTGAATGCTGCGGAAAATAAGACAGGATCGGCGTCTTCATGGCCATATTCTGACCATAGTAATTTACATGATTGATGCCTCCATCTACGATACACACGTTGACCGCATCATTTTTCTTCTGATCCATGATCTTCGTCATATAATATCCACAGGATGCGGTCAGAAACCGTCCCATCTCAAATACGATATCATAAGGTCTTGGCTCCTGGAACAGCTCCATAAACTCTGTCAGCAGACGCTCATCCTCCTCAAAATCATCCTTGGTAAAATAAGGCACACCAAGACCTGGACCAAATTCCAGCACCTGCGTCACAAACCGTTCCTCTTTCTCCAGTCTTCTGGCGAAATCTTCAATGTACTCTACTTCCCCGGCAATCTTTTTCATGATTTTTTTCTGAGTTCCAGTAAAATACTGCAGCCCGACCATAGTCACATGAGGGAACTTCTCTCTATCGCGGATACACTCTGTCACATCCGCCTCACTCATCCCAAACTGATTGCCGCTGGTCACCCGAAGCAGCAGCTTCACCTGACGATCCAGTTCATCCGCACAGCGGCTCACCAGCTCCAGCTGACTTCTGGATTCTGCTGTATAATGGATCACACCCTGCTCCATGGCATAGCGTACATCCTCATACTCCTTGTTCACACCGGAAAGAACAATCTTCTCCATGGGAAGCTTTCTCTTCACACAGATGTGAAACTCTCCCGGAGAACACACTTCATATCGATCCGCCTGGGGTTCCAGTGCTTCCACCAGAAACGGATTGGCTTTGATGGCAAAGCACAGCTTCGCCGGATGAATCATCTCTTTGATCCATCCGGCTCTTTTTTTCAATATATCAGTATCAAACACAAAAGACGGCGTTCCCAGCTGAACCGCCAGTCCTTCCAGTTTTTCTTCTGTCACAGACGCTACCTCCTGCTCTAACTCTTTACACGGTTCTGCATGGATTCCCGATACTCCTCCATCAGACACTTCCGGTCGATCTTGCCGTTCTTGGTCAGCGGCATCTCATCCACCTGACGGAATACATTAGGAATCATAAACCGGGGAAGCCGCTCTGTCAACCTTTCGATGATCTCCTTTGTCTCCAGTTCGCCCACGTAGAATCCGATGATCTTCGTGTTCGGTTCATCGTAGATACAGCACACACGGCTGATTCCATCCAGTGCCTGGAACGCAGTCTCGATCTCTCCCAGCTCAATCCGATGTCCCATATGCTTGATCTGAAAATCCTTCCGGGTCACATAATAAAGTTCCCCGTTCTCATACCGTCCCAGATCTCCGGTGCGGTAAATGGGTTCCAGATACCGATGATTCAACGGATTCTGTACAAACGCTTCCGACGTCTTCTCTGAGTTTCGATAATAGCCCAATGCCAGAGCTGTACCAGAGACGCAGATCTCGCCCAGTGCACCTGGCTCTGTCACCAGATGATCTTCCTCATCCAATAAGAAGACCCTCTCATTCGGAAATGGCACTCCGATGGGAAGTGTCTGATCTTCCGTGAACTCCCGGTCCACAATATAATAATTACAGTTACAGGTGATCTCGGTCGGTCCATAGAGATTCACATACAGCACATCCGGCAGGTATTCCCGCCAGTAGTTAAGCTGCTTCACCGGCATCACCTCACCACTGAACATGACTCTGCGAAGAGTGGTCGGTACCTTATACCGAAAGCCCCTCAACATGGAGATGATGCAGAGTGCGGATACAGCCCAGGTCAGGCTTGTCACCTTTCTGTCATCCAGAAAATCCAGAAGCTTCTTTGGAACACTGAAGTATTTCTTCGGAATCACTTCCAGAGTCGCTCCCATCTTCAGACATGGATAAATATCCTTCACCGATACATCAAAATCAAAGGGAGCCTGATTGCCGATCACATCCTCTCTGGAAAATCCAAAGATCCTTGTGAAATGCTCCGTAAAATCGATAACGGAACGGTGGGATACTACCACACCTTTTGGTACTCCTGTGGAACCGGAGGTGAAGATCGCATAGAGCGGATCTATATCACAGGCCATCTTTCGGCGACTGGCAAGTGCCTCTTCATCAATGGCCGTCTCTGCCAGTTCTTCTGCCAACAACACTTTACCAGTGAATCCAAGGGCAGCAACTCTCTCTGACAGCTTTCCGCTGGTAACAATGACCTCTGCCTCCAGCGTATCCAGGATCGTGCGGATCCGCTCGTCCGGCTGCTCCGGTTCGACCAACGTATAAAAGCAGCCTGCACAGACTGCTCCCATAAATACATTCAGGGTCCAGGCTTCCTTCTCCATCAGCACCGGAACCGGTGCATTCTGCGGCAACACCTGAAGCAGTGCACTTCCGATCCTTTTTGCATTTCCAAGCACATGTGCAAAGGTATAGCTGTGTTCCAGATCTTCAAAAGCCGGTTTGTCAGGACAGTCCGCCGCTGTGGCTTCCAGATAATCTAAAATGTTCTGAACCATGAATGTCTCCTTATTTCTTCTTTAACTCCAGTACTTTCCGTGCCGGGTTTCCAAACTGCTTTTCCCCTTCTGGCACATCCTTGATCGCCACGGCTCCGATTCCCAGATAGGCATGATCTCCCACGCTGATCCGGTTGGTGGTCACTGCCATAGGCGCAATATATACATGTTCTCCCAGGTCACAATGACCGGAAATACTTGATTTTCCTCCTACAGAACTGAACTCCTTGATTACACAGTTGTGTCCCACATCGCCCAGCATACCGATCACGGAGCTTTTTCCAAGAACTGTAGTTCTGGAATCGCCAGCTGCCAGAATGGATCCAGCCAGCAACAGGCAGCCATCTTCAATGACGGTTCCGGCCAGGTGAGGCAGATCTCGGCATACACCATCTTCCAGACGATATACATCCATATCATCCACACCGATCAGACATTTCTCCTGAATCTCCACATGAGATCCGATCCGTACATGATCCTTGATAATGGTTCCGGCTCCGATCTTGCAATGATCACCGATCTGTACGTCAGCTCCGATCACACAGAAAGGTGCAATCTCCACGTCCGTTCCGATCTTCACATCAGAACTGATATAGCTTCCATTCTTCTGTACCAGCTCTGCTTTCGGGAGCAGCTTTTTATAGGTTTCCAGCAATACACCGTACAGACTCTTCTGCATGGATGCCTTCAGCTGAACACAGGACTCGTGAAGCCCTGGCAACTCTACTTCTTCTTTTGTCACAAAGATGCTGTCACGCACTTTCGTATAGCTATCTGCAACCTCTGTCCTCACGTAGATCATGCTGTTGCTCTCCGGCGCTTCCGGATCGGACACGCCGTACAGCAGTCCTTCTCTTCCTGCAAGCTCCGGGAATGCTGTCCCCGCAAGCTCGCTCATCTTTATCTCACCGATCTTAAACATCGAATTCTCCTGCCATATCCGTACTCTTGAAATGTTTCAGCGGAAGTTTTACCGGTACTCCATCCTTCTGGCTCTTGTAGATGGCAAGCACCATCTCCAGTGCATTTCGTCCTGCCACCGCGTCCACATACGGCTGTCTGTCATGCTCAATGGCATCGATCACATCTGCATACAGACTGGTATGTCCATTTCCATATACATTGCTGGTAGCTTCCTGCAGGTTCTGATTCTTGGCGTCCTCTGCCTGCTCATCCTCGAATGCCCACACATCTATGTTATTGGTGGAGGTACCTCCCAGCTTCACAGTTCCGTGCTCACCGAACATATACAGAGTCTCTTCCAGATTCTTCGGATATACATTGGTAGTTCCCTCGATGGTTCCGATGGCACCGTTTTTAAATTTTACGATAGCCATACCGATGTCCTCGGCCTCCAGATAATGATGGAACTGCTGTCTGGTCACACCATAGACCTCATCTACCTCATCTCCGAACATCCAGCGGAGAAGGTCGATGCCATGGATACACTGATTCATCAGCGCACCTCCGTCAGATGCCCATTTTCCTCTCCAGGGGGCCTGGCTGTAATAGCCTTCGTTCCGGTTCCACAGTACATGGATCGAACCATGGGACAATTTTCCGAAGCGCCCAGCTTCCAGAGCCTTTCTGGTCTCCTGCACTGCCAGATTGAACCGGTTCTGGTGGCAGGCAGATACCTTCACGTTCTTTTCCCGAGAACGACGGATGATCTCGTCCGCATCCTCAATGCTCATAGCCATCGGTTTCTCAATGATACAGTTGACCCCATGATCAATACAGAACAGAGCGATCTCTGCATGAAGTCCGCTCTCGGTAGCGATACCAACCAGTGTTGGCTTCACTTCCTCGATCATCTTCTTATAATCCGTGTAACGTGCAATGGAGCTGTCCTTCTCCAGACCATGCTTCGCCAGCAGGGTCTCAATATTATCCGGATTCACATCACAGGCTGCTGCAAACTCCAGATGATTATTCAATACTGCTTTAATGTGGTTGGTAGCAATACGGCCGCAGCCGATCAGTGCGTATTTCATACTTATTTTTCCTCTACTTTCTTCTTCAGGATCTCCTCCAGCCGATCTGTCAGATATCCAAAATCATATTCCTTTACAGTTTCTGTTGCATTGTGGCAGTAGGTCTCATACTCCGTCGGATCCATCTGTGCAAATTTCAGTATCCCATCTGCCATAGCCTGCGGGCTTCCCGCTTCAATGGTCATACCACAATGATTGTCTACAAAAATATCATTTTTTGTCTGAATATTGGACAGAGTCGGGTGACCGGACGCCATATAATCAAACATTTTATTCATACTCATACCATACTCAGATACCCGGTCACTGGGACCTGTGAGCATGTTTAAGTTTCCTCTGGATAAAATACCCGGAATGAACCGCTTATTTACGCGGCCTTTGAAATGCACATTGTCAATATGATGCTCTTCCTTGTATTTCTTCAGGTCTTCTTCCTGATAACCTGCACCATAGAGGAAGAACTGGATCTCCTTGTGTTCTTTCAGACGGATCGCTGCATCCAGAATATCCTGTACGGAGTTGGCCACTCCCATGGAACCGGTGTACATCACCTTGAAGGTATCCTTTCTGTCCAGATCCTCATCCGGCAGCCAGTCCTCTTTCTGCTGTCTGTGATAGATGCCAAGATCCACACCATTGTTGATGTAATAGATCTTATCAAGATTCACATCCTTCTCCCAGCCCATATCCTGGATATATTCTTTTCCACCGAACATGGTGAAGATCACTGCGTCTGCCTTCTTGTACATCCAATGCTCCAGGGCATACAATGCTCTGGTCACCAGCTGGCCTTCTTTCATGGCACCATACTCTACCAGCGTCAGCGGCCACAAGTCTGCGATCTCCAACACGCATGGACAATGATATTTCTTTGCCAAAATGATGCCAGCCACGCAGGTCAACGGATGCACCGATGTTGCCATGATCACATCCGGCTTGTTGAACTTACCGGTCTGGGTAAACAGACGAATGGTATAATCAAAGAAATTCAGGATTCGTCCCAGACCATTTCCTTCATAATTTCTGGCTTTCAAAAATACATAGCGGATACCATCCACCCGTTTTGCTCTCATCTGTCTGCCATCTGTGATCAGGTTCTTGTCTGACAGATGAACCGAGCTTGCTGCAAAGATGGTCACCTTGTGTCCCTTCTGCTGTAGATGGTTGGCAAAATGGTAAGGTCTTGCCAGCGGATACAGACTGGTCGGCACCGCATAATGATTGAAAAACCAAATATTCATAAACTATATCTCCTTCTTGTTGCTTTATCGAAACGTACGATGGATCTCTTCCTGACGCATGGTACACCATACCTGATAGATCAGCTTGTTTTTCGAAAATTTCTTAATAATCCCACGGAATGGATACAGCACATTCACTGCAAGCTTCATCAATGGCCGGTATTGAATATGCAGTTTACAATATGCCTTGCGAAATCCAAAATTTTTCAACAGATATTCCTGATAATTAGACTCATGGATCATAGTTCTCCAACCGCCATGAATATACTTGATGCCCGGTCTCATGTAGCGCTCCACACCAAAATAAGCAAGTGCAGCATTTACCTGCGTGTTCAGATACTCTGGGTCAGTCTTTACAACCGAATATTCGATCCAGTCATCAAACAAATTGTAAATTGCATATCCAATCATCGTATCTGTATCCTTTAGAAATGCGCCCAGATACTCGGAATTACCCAGATTCTCACGAGTCAGCTTCTTAAACTCCTCAGTCTGTTCCTGTCGATCATTTCCTTCTTCATAGGAATCATCATAATACTTCCATTCTTTGATCAGTATATTTGCCATCTGATCTGCATAGTCAGCTGGAACGATTACCTTCACATCCACCCGTTTGAGGCCTCTGGTAATAAGGCTTCTCCGATTCGACTTCAACGACATAATATCAAATGGAGTATCTTTGATAATGCACCACCACTGGGTCTCCTCTGAGCAGTCGAAATCCGACACCCATCTGGCGAACAGCGGCGTCTTCCCGCCTGCATACTCTTTCCACTTGGTAGAATCCTTCATCCACGAAGTATCCGGATCCATATGCGGCGGCAGTGTCGGCACCAGCGCATGGTTATAATATTCCCACTCGTTGTTCATTTTCTATCCTCTTTAACTGTTCTTCTCACAGATTCTTCTGGCGATGCGCTGCTTGCGGTCATAAATTTCCTGATTCACCTGTCCGGTCCGCAGGAGATAATCCCCAAAATCCTCTGCGGTCGCCATGCCATCTGTGTTAATATCTTCTTTCTTCAGTACATTTCCAATGGTCTTAAGAATGATCCTAAGATCCCCTAGAAATGTAATGTGTTTTACATATTCCTGATCATATGTCAGCTTCTCTTCCCAGGAAATATTGTTTCGTCCGCTGACCTGAGCAAGCCCGGTCAATCCTTGCGCCACTTTGTGACGCCGTCTCTGCTCTTTGGTCATGAATACCATGTCTCGCACCAGCTGCGGTCTCGGTCCTACAATACTCATGTCCCCTTTTAAGATGTTGAACAGCTCCGGCAGTTCATCAAGACTGCTCTCCCGCAGGAACTTTCCAAACTCTGTCAGCCGCTGCTCATCTGGAAGCAAATTGCCCTTGGCATCCCGCTCATCGGTCATAGTACGGAACTTATACATCTTGAAAATCTTCTCACCTTTTCCCGGACGGAGCTGTGTAAACAATACCGGACTCCCCAGCTTCTTTCTTACCTGCCAAGCAGTCACTGCCATGACCGGGCTTAGTGCCACCAGTGCACCCCCAGCCAGCAGAATATCCAGCTTTCTCTTAATACTTCTGGCATAGATTCCTTGTCTCATCTACTTCCACAATCCTCTGATAATCGTGCAGATGCGCTTCAAATCCTCATCTGTCATCTTGGTATCGCTTGGCAGGCAGACACCATTTTCAAACAGGCTCTCGCCAACCTTTCCGTTGTCAATGTAATCACAATCCGCAAATACCGGCTGCATATGCATAGGCTTCCATACCGGGCGGCTCTCAATATCTCCCTGTTCCAGTGCGACCATCACATCCAACGGACGTACTTTACAGTCAGGTGCCAGCTGGATCACAGACAACCAGCAGTTGGATCTCTCATTCTCATGCATAGGCATGAAAGACAGACCTTCCAGATCTCCCAGATGCTCCTGATAGTAAGCAAAGATATGACGCTTCTGTTCAATTCTCTGATCCAGAACCTTCATCTGTCCGCGGCCGATACCTGCCACAATATTGCTCATACGATAATTATATCCAATTTCCTTGTGTTCATAATGGCGAGCTTTTTCTCTGGCCTGTGTTGCCCAGAAGCGAACCTTAGCGATCCGTTCCTTCGCCTGCTCCTCCGGAAGATTACATACCAGCATGCCGCCGCCTGAAGTGGTGATGATCTTATTTCCATTAAATGAAAATGCGCCATAATCTCCAAAGGTTCCTGTATACCGTCCATGATACAATGTTCCCAGACTCTCTGCAGCATCTTCGATTACAGGAACTCCGTGTTTCTTGCAGATCTCCATGATCCGATCCATGTTTGCCGGAAGTCCATACAGATGTACCGGCATTACTGCTTTTACATTGGGATATTTCTCAAAGGCACGCTCCAGTGCTTCCGGAGACATATTCCAGGTCTCATAATCACTGTCGATAAAAACAGGAATTGCTTTCTCATAGGCAATCGGATTGGCGGTTGCAGAGAAGGTCAGATCCTGACAGAACACAATATCGCCAGCTTTCACTCCAGCTGCTTTCAGTGCCAGATGCAGGGCTGCAGAGCCTGCGGACAATGCCGCTGCATCCTTTGCTCCTACATATGTTGCCATTTCTTTCTCGAATTCATTGACATTCTTGCCAAGTGGTGCGATCCAGTTGGTATCAAATGCTTCTTTCACATACTGCTGCTCGTATCCTTCTTCGCTCATGTGCGGAGAAGCAAGATAAATATGTGCCATAGTTACGCCTCTTTTCTTAATGACTCAGTTTGTTCCTGATTCTCATCTTTAACCGATAAAGATTCCACTTTTTATATTTTGTGCCCGGCATTCCCACCATCTTTGCCATCTGCTCCATGGACGGGAACCGGTGATTTTTTTCAAAATACTCATACAAAAGCACCATTCCGTAGTTCTTTTCTGCCGGAAGATGCCAGATCCGAAGGGGATCATAATAATAATTAGTCGTCACCAGATAAAACTCATTGGTCCAGAACCGGTAAATATATGCATTGGCCGGATAAATCTTTTTATACCAGAACTCTGCCACTGCAATGGATAATACTTCTTCATCCGCCCATGGATGAAGGCCTTGTGTCTCGCGGGCTTTGGTGATGGCCTTGCTGCAGTCATCCAGAAGTTCACTCAGCACTGCCTTGCTACCTGCCAGGAACTCGCCCCCATAATGAAGCAGATTTTTCCGCTCTATCCCATACATCTTCTGATAATTCTGAAGCATCTGCTGACGGATCTTCTGTTCATATCCATGATGAGTTGCATACAGGATCAATCCTGTCTTCGCCTCTTCAAAGATCTCATCAAGGTTCTGCACACAGACCGTATCTGTATCCAGCATCAACAGACAGTCCTCTTCCTTCATCAAACCAATGGCATGTTCCATGGAATCAAATTTATACTGAGTGATCGCCCATGGAAAATCCTCATTGCTCTTATATTTGCCATAAGGCACCTGATGGATCTCAACGCCAGCGGCTTCTGCCGTCTTCTGATATCGCTCCGGAATCTCAAAATTACAGTTCAAAATACACACTGCATCTGGAGTGGTCTGCTTTGCAGAGGCCAGTGACACCAGTGCATTCTCCAGATACACGTTCATGGCAGAGTCCACATTCTGCACAGACTTCTGCTGCATCTGCGGCACCGTATTCTTCTGAGGCTTTGCCACCTGTGTGACTACATAATTCATAATGTCCAGTTACCCTTTCATATGATAGGTAGGAACAACCTCCATCACCTTCTGCTTGATATCCGGGCTGTCTATCCGTGACAGCCCATCCAGTTCTTCCAATTGATGAACAAACAATTCTTCATCAAAATCAATGGGCTTTCCAATATGGATCAGTTCATTGTCCGTACTCTGTAAGCCCTCCTCATCCATCAGGAGTTCTTCATAGAGCTTCTCTCCTGGCCGTAAACCGGTAAATACAATATCAATATCCTCGTATGGCTTTAAGCCAGACAGACGGATCAGATTCAATGCCAGATCCAGGATCTTCACCGGTTTTCCCATATCAAGGACGAAGATCTCACCGCCTTTGGCTCTTGCTCCTGCCTGCAATACCAGCGACACTGCTTCCGGAATAGTCATAAAGTAGCGGATAATATCCGGGTGCGTTACCGTCACCGGGCCGCCCTCTTCAATCTGCTTCTTGAACAGCGGAATCACACTTCCGTTACTTCCCAGTACATTTCCAAAGCGAACTGCCACGAACTCAGTCTTTGACCGGTTGTTCATCATCTGAATCACCATCTCACAGAGACGCTTGGAAGCTCCCATGATATTGGTTGGATTCACTGCTTTATCCGTAGAAATCAATACAAAACGGGACACGCCATACTTATCAGCTGCCTGTGCGGTTTTGTAAGTACCCATTACATTATTCTTGATGGCCTCGTTCGGGCTGTCCTCCATCAGCGGCACATGCTTATGGGCTGCCGCATGGTAGACGATCTGCGGATGATATTTCTCAAACACTCCATTGATCCGATGGGTATTTCTCACAGAACCGATCAACACTACCAGATTCAGTTCCGGATAATCCCGCTTCAGTTCCTGTTGAATGTCATAGGCATTATTTTCATAAATATCAAAGATGACCAGCTGCTTGGGCTCATGTCTTGCGATCTGACGGCAAAGTTCACTTCCAATGGAACCTCCCCCGCCGGTGACCAGCACTACCTTTCCAGACACATACCCCATGATACTCTCCACCTGAGTGTCAATCGGTTCTCTTCCCAGCAGATCCTCAATCTCCACATTGCGGAGCTTGGAAACACTGACCTCTCCGTTCACCAGCTGATAGATTCCTGGCAACACCTTTAACTTGCAGCTTGTCTGACTGCAGATATCCAACAGTTCCTGAATCTCAGCATGAGATGCCGACGGAATGGCGATCATGATCTCATCAATATGGTATTCCTCTGCCAGACGACAGATATCCTTCCGATTGCCAGCTACCAGAACCCCTCGCAGATATTTTCCAATCTTGCCCGGATCATCATCCACCAGGCAACACACATTCTGCTCTACGAACTTGCTGTTCTGCAACTCCTTTAATAATGTATTACCAGCCTCACCGGCTCCAACGATCATGGTATTGGTCTTGCCTTCCTTGATCATCCCCTGCTGTTTCTGACGGAAGTATGCAATGATCCGATAAGTAAATCGAAATACGGAGATTCCAGCCGCCAGCACTGCAAAGTACATAAAAGGATAGCTCCTCGGAAACCGAAGGTCCATCAGCGTCATGCCGACCGTCTGAGTCACCGCGGATATCAGACATGCCACAATAATATTTACCAGATCCGATGCACTGGCATATTTCCAGATTCCCTGATACAGCCGAAAAACGGCAAACACGATCACTGTAAGGATCAGATTCACCGGAAGATACTGGAAGATATTCTCAATAAACTCAATGGCCTGCGGATCAAAGAATAGATTGTACCGCACATAGATGGCCAGCGGACCCGCTGCGGTGATGATCAGCATATCCATCAACACCAGCAGTATGATCCTGAATATCAGTCTTTTATTCTTATATTTTAACATATTCGCTCCCAAAATCGGGCAAAGCGCATAATAGCCCATATTTTGTAATAGTTTATCACTTTTATAGAGATTTTACAAGTATGGGGTATCTCCTGTCAGTACGGACTCCCATTTTCTAAGAATATGCGCCAGATTAAATTCTTCTGCCCGCTCTGTGGCTGCAATTCCCATTCGCTTGCGAAGCTCTTCATCTGTCATCAGACGTTCCAGCGCGTCCGCAAACTGACCCTTCCGGTAATTGTCGATAAGGATTCCGTCCTGTCCATCCCTGATGATCTCCGACGGACCATCTGTACGGAAAGAGACCACGGGGAGACCGCACTCCATAGCCTCTGTGATAACCAGTCCGAAGCCTTCCCAACGAGATGTGGACACAAACACAGACGCTTCCCTGTAGAACGGAATCACTTCCTCCCGTTCTCCCAGCAGCTCCACCTGATCTTCCAGACCATGGCGTCTGATATCTTCCTCAGTGTCTTTGTATCCGCTTCCATTTCCGATAATCCGAAGCTTCCAATCTCCATAACCTCTGTGATGAAACAGTTCCTCTGCAATGTCCAGAAGCATATCGATTCCTTTTTGTTTTCTCTCCAGTCTGCCCACAAACAGCAGAATCTTATCTGTCAGTGCGGACTTCTGCTGACTGGAAAAACTCAGCGGATTATAAATATAACCCGCATTGATCTTCATCTGCTCCTGATATTTCCCCGCATCATGAGCTGTCAGCGTGATCAACGCATCCAGCTTCCGCAATGCAATGGCTGATAACTTCCTCTGGATCAAAAATCCATGCACCGGCGTCTGAAAATAGATCTCATAGGAGTTATGATGCCATCCTATCAGCCGAACTCCCGGAAGTTTTTCTTTCATAAGCCCCACCAGTACCGCACTGGATACGGTAGATCCGATCACACAGTCATATTCTCCCTGCTTTACCAGATTGCAGACTCCATCAATCAGATATTCCGGGAAATAGGCATATTTTGCCAGCGATGCAGGCAATACCTTCTGTCTTCGCTTTGCCAGACCTCGTATTCCTCTTGCAATCCAGTTTTTATTATAATGATAGTCATTATAGTTTATGAGGCGGACTTTATCTGCCAGCGGATAAAATGACCGTTCTGTGTCATTGTCAAGGGAGATCATGGTCACTTCATGATCCGCACTCAGACCATTGGCGATCACCGCCATCACCCGCTGCACGCCTCCGCAGTCCCCCATGCTTGGGCCAATCAAACATATTTTCATCTTTTCTTACCAAACTTCTGCTTCATTTTCTGCAATCCCCATCTAAGAAGATCTCTGCCGTTTATAATTCCATATCCATACTCCAGATAACGGATTTTTGATTCCTGTGCGGATTCTCCATTTCCCTCATGGACTGAAGTATCATATAGTGTAATATCCTGTCCCGGAATCTGCTCTAGAATATTCAGTTCCATCGGCTTCATGCACATGGAGTACTGACAGATAAGCTGATAAGGTTTTCTCACACAGGTCAGCAAATATCTCCGATAAGCTTCCGGCTGCTTTCTTCCCCACAGGTCACAGGTCAGTTCTTCCTCCGGTACACCAAGAACCTCTCCCAGTCCCACCGGTTCTCCGAAAATGTCATACTTCACCCCATCTTCGAACTCCGGCATCCGATAGTCTTTCTTTCCATAGAATAATACCGACTGGAATGCTGAAGAATTATGATTAAAATGCTCCCCTGCATCGCCAAAATTCGTTGTCAGGGAATCATAGCTGAACACATAATACTTATCCTGCTCCACCACATAAGTCTGATAAAATTTTGCCCATGAAGTATCCGGATAATTCAGCACGGTCAGCGGAACATTCACATTCCATGGCAAAGTCGGATGCTGGTCATACCATTTCTTAAAATCCGTCCACATTCTCCGGTTCCATACCTGTCCCCAGGAAGATGCAAACTGCTGAAAATACACATCATAACCCGTATGTCTTGGAAAGAACGGATACGGGCTCTCCAGCAGTTCCCGCTTGGTATTCAGAGAAATACCTGCGATCTTCGGATGGTCACCATATTTTTCCAGTGCCTTCATGGCATAATTATAATAATCCGGTGACACATAGAGATCATCCTCCAGGATCATCACCGCTCCATATTCTTCTGTCAGGTCGCCACAGGATATGATGTGCTTCCGAAGTCCCATCCGCTCCTTATGGCAGATCAGCTTCTTCTCCCCATGCTTCCACTGAAAGCTCTCCGCTTCTTTTCTGACACTGTCATCTCCGCTGTTGTCGATACTGATCACCAGCGGAATCTCTGTATAGTCATACTGCGCCCGATTCAGGGAATCCAGAATTCTCCTCATGGATTTCGGACGATTATACCCTACTACTACAAGGGCAATGCTTCCTCTCATAGATATTTCTCCTGTTTTTCTCAATTTCTGGTTTTTATTATAATGCCCGGACATAGAAAAAGCAAATATGGTCTTTTCCTTTCCCCTATTTTATCTTACAATAAGAATATTGAAAAGAAAAAGGAGTCTGTTCTATGTTAGTTGCTACCATCTCTGACCAGCTTGGCAATCAGATGTTCACATATGCTTCGGTAAAGACCATTGCAGAGAGCCGTGGTGAATCCTTCGGCTTTATTCGCGCCCACAATACTCTGATCAACGATTCTGATCAGCATTATGGAAATGAGATTCACACGATCTTTCCTAATATCAAAGAGGAATTTCTCCCCTCCATGCCGGCACAGATTTCTCACACCTGGGATGAGCCACCCCTTCATGTGCGTTCCACCAACTATCAAGAATCGGCACTGACCGTCCCGACCGATACGCTGATGAATGGCCATTTTATCTCTTACCGCTACTTTCAAGATAATCTGGAAAATGTCCGTGAATGGTTTGCATTTCCCGCAGACATTGAGGATGACGTGCAGGCGCAGATGGCAGCCCTTCAGCAGAAATATCCGGAAAGACCGCTGATCGCCACACATTTTCGTGTAGGACCCGATTATCTTCGGCAGGGATTCCGTCTGGCCGATGACTACTGGTTCCACGCCGCAGAAGAAATCAAAAAGCAGGTAAAAGATCCTGTCTTTCTGCTCTTCTATGACAAGAAAGAAACTTCCGGCGGCATCGTCAATGAATTTCTGGAGAAATACGACTGCGAAATCTGCCGCGGATCACTGGTTCACGATCTGAATATGATGTCAAAATGTCACTGGCAGATTATCTGTAACAGTTCCTTCTCCATCATGTCAGCAGTACTAAATGCCGATCCCGATAAAGTGGTGTTACGCCCTTCTGTCTATCCAGTAGGGCTTGAATTCCAGAAAGAGGACTGCTTCTGCGATGACTGGATCAGTATTCCAGCCAGTCAGGATCCACGATCCCGAAGAAACTGCCACATGATGCGGTTCAAAGGTCGCATTCTCAAACTGATTCGAAAAGTTAAATAGGAGTTACAGAAAACTATATGAATATTCTTTACTTAAACACAACCTTTCAGTGCGGTGGTGCCGAAAAAGTAACATCTCAGATCTTTCAGGGCATGCGTGCTCGTGGACATGAAGTGTATCAGATTGTCAGCTATGACACCAGAAACTCTGAACTTCCTAAAGGCGTCCATGTTCTCTATGATTCATTCTTTATGCGCATGTTCAACCGTATGATCTCCGGGAACCGCAGTAACACCAGTCTGCATATCAGCTACAGCAGACAATACATTCTGCATTTTCTGAAGAAGCACAAGATCGACCTGATCCATCTTCATAATCCCCATGACAGCTTTCTGGGAATTGAGGATATCGCCGATCTGTCCCGGGTATGTCCTGTTGTATGGACCCTCCATGATTTCTGGGCCATGACCGGACACTGTACTTATCCCCACGGCTGTGATGACCGCTGGAAAACCGGCTGCCGTACCTGTGAATGCCTCGGTAATTATCCGGCGATCCGCAAAGATGTGGCACATGCTCTCTGGGAAGCGAAAAAGAAGGCTTTTGCCGATACCAACATTACCTTCACCGTTCCCTCTGACTGGATGCTCACGCAGTTTAACAGTTCTTATCTTGCCGGTAAACCCTGCGAGCGCATCTACAACAGTCTGGACACAACCCTCTGGAAGCCCCTTGACAAAGCTGCCCTCCGCGCCAGACATAAGATCAATCCCCAGACGAAGATCCTTGCCTTTATCGCAGCCGATCCCGGAAAAAAATTAAAGGGAATGGACTATCTGCTAAAAGCACTGTCTCTGCTCCCCGATCCGGAATCCTATCTGCTGCTGATCGCCGGAAAAGATCATCCCGGACTGCATACGCTCAATACGAAGTTTCAGATCCGTCACTGGGGATATCTGAACTCTCAGGAACAGTTAAATGAATTCTATTCCCTGGCCGACCTCCTGGTTAATCCTTCTGTCTATGAGACCTTTGGACTTACCAATGTGGAAGCCATGGCCTGCGGTACTCCAGTGGCTGCCTTTCCGGTCTGTACCATGCCGGAGCTCATAACAAAAGCCAGCGGATGGCTGGCTTCTGGTGTATCTGCAGAAAGTCTGGCAGATGTGATTCAACTGGCTTTTTCTTCCCCACAGGAGCTACGTGATAGAGGAATCAGCAGCCGACACCTGGTAGAAACAACTTTTGATGAGAGCACAATGCTCAATCAATTTGAAGACCTTTATGAACGGGTCCTCTTATAAAAATCATTCATAAAACAGTAAAGTCTGAGATTTACAAAACAGATCAGTACCCGGAAACGGTTCCAGTTGGTTGCTGCCTTTCCAAGCAGGAAATGCTTGTCCACCAGTTTCCGGTACTGCTTCTGATACATTCTGGCTGTCTGGATCATATTCAGGTAGCTGTTCAGGATCCCGTTTTTCATCCACTTTCTCAGTTCCGGTTCCTGCTGATCCGCCATCTGGTCCTGCGCTCTCAGTGTAGCAAACAGATCTCTTGCATTCTTTTCCTTATTCTTCTGCGTACTGATAGAATTTTCCCGCACCATGTAGTGATAGAACTGATCCGGCAATTCTATGATTTTTCCACATTTCATCAGCGCGCGGGGTGTGAATTCCACATCTTCATGGAGAATTCCTTCTTTAAATGTTAATTGATTTTCTTCCAGATAATCCTTTTTCCAGGCATAAAGCCAAGCTTCCATGTTGAGATTGTTGTCTCTGTATTTCTCCAACATAAAATCCCTGCCATTGTCTGTCACTCTGGATTCTTCCGTCGGAATACGTCTTAAAGATGAGTGATTGTGCCCATCATCCTCTATTCCATCATAAAATACGGCATCAGATTCTCCATATTTTTGCAAAGCATCCTCTATACAGCGCAAAGCCCCCGGTTCCAACGTATCATCTGAATCCACAAATACCAGATACTCCCCCTGGGCCTTATGCATTCCCACATTCCTCGCTGATGAAAGCCCTCCGTTCGTCTTATGAATGACGCGAATCTCCTTATGAGAATCTGCCAGCTGATCGCACAATTCTCCACATTGATCCGGGCTGCCATCATCCACCAGAATGATCTCCATACTTCCATCTTCCATACTTTGTACAAGCAGGGAATTCACACATGTTTCCAGATATTTTTCTACATTGTAAACCGGTACGATCACCGAAAACTTTAGGCTTTTCATCTGCTTTTCTCCGCTCTCATTGATTGAACCAACATCTCGGGTATCATGGTCACTGCAAAAACTGTTACTGATAAATCCCGAAATGTGTACCAATAATGTATATAGGAATGGTTTGCTGTGCCGCAATACCATACAATGGGAATCAACGACAACATGATCAACAGAAAAACTTTTTTATAATCAATTGTTTTCCGCAAGACAGCTGTCACAGCGAACACTATTACAACTACAATAAGTCCTGCCATTACGATCATCTTTCCATAAGCATTGTTCAACACATCCGCATTTCTCCCAATTACATCGGATATACCCAGTTCCGTATAATCTGTACTTCCAGAAGTTCTTACCTTTACAGACTTTACTGCATCTGCAAACAGATTTTCACCTGTAACCACTGTGCCGATTATCCATTTTCCAGCCCACATGCCAACATAACCGCAAGCCCACGATATGCCATATAAAATAATGTTTCTAATACAACCAGACCATTCTTTCGGACATAGCACTGTAAAAATGATTAATGAAAATCCAACTGTAATCACCGGATATGTAAGCAGGTCAAAAAAGCTGGTAAATATTCCTATACCGCAAAAATAGAGCCCTAACCATCCTTTTTCTTCCAGTTTTTCATAATCCCATAACAATCCAATCTCTGCAAATGCCGCCACATAAAAACAGGATGAAAACTGGAAGGAATATGGGATCGATCCTGGAAAAAGTGTCAATATAGCCAAAGCCTCCGCATAAATTCCAAACCACATTTTTCTTCTTGCGAATGCAATTGCCAGCAGAAACAGCACCAGTCCAAAAAACAGACTGTTTAACTTCCGTATCTGACTATAATTCAGAAAATACAATAATGGTTTCAAAAAGATAAGATATCCATGCCAGTATCTAGAATACCTTGCTGTATATCCCTCTCCTTCATTCAGCAGATCACTTTTTAACCACTGTAACGGTTCTTCTTCGTCCATATTTTTTCTCTCTGCTATCATAGCTGCTTTATAAAATGGCCTTTCCGACTGAAATCCAGCTATGCACAGCATAATTTCATCTGTATAATTATCCAGTGAACTTCCCTTGTAATTTTCTATCAAATAGGGATTTTCACCTTCGCTTTCCAACAAAGGAATAGATTCTTTTATATGTGTTCGGATTTTTCCCGTCGGAACCAGATATGCCAGGCTTAAAAGTAGAAATCCCACAAAAATTCCTGTTATTACAATTAATCCTGTTTTCAGAATATTATTTCTTATATTTTTCATTTTATCTTCTTTCGTTTACATGTTCCAATATTAAAACAGCATTTTTTATACGCCTTTTCCATGTGCACAATCCTCTTGTTCTGCACTCATTCCAAACATCTTTCCATACCGGATCTTCTGCCATTCCGACATTCCCTTTACGCAATTGTCTCCAGGTCATAAACAGGCGATCCCAGTATAAACCGTAATATATATCTGCATTTTCCTCTGTCCATATATCTTCCTCCTGAAGAAATGTTTTCAAATAACCGAAGCTTTCCTTCTGGATCTGAAACAGATCTTTTCGCACAGAATTGCTGAGGCTTCCGGTTCTTCCAGGTCTGTAATAATATAAAGGTGCATGAATGATAAAATAATCCTGTCCGGAAGCACGCATATAGTTCAGATTAAAGATCAGATCTTCTCCCAGATTTTTATTTTCCGGAAAATAGATCTGGTTCTCTTTTATGATCCTGGTCTCATAGATCTTATTATACGGTGGATTTACGTAATCCCTTATAAACAGTTCCATGAATAAGCTTCTGTCCAGATGTGCCGTGGACACATTTAATTGCTGTTTTGTCTTTTCCATATCCGATACATGATCACACAGAACAAGATGCTTCTCATCTACATATTGCATATAGGTTTCCACCATCTGCTCATGCAGCACATCATCTGAATCTGCAAAAATCAAATAGGTACCTGTCGCCACATCTATTCCAGTATTTCTAGCCGCTGAGACACCTGCATTTTCCTTATGAATTACCTGTATTCTCGCATCTCTCCTAGCATATTCATCGCAGATCCGCCCGCATTGGTCTGGAGAACCATCGTCGACCAGAATGATCTCCAAATTCTTATACGTCTGCTGGATCACTGAATCCAGACATTCCCTGATATAAGCTTCCACCTTATATACCGGAATAATGACACTAACCTTTTCTTTTTCCAATAAATTCTTTTCCAATGCTCAGCATCTCCATCATGATCTCGTTTTTACATAAAATCATCAGAATACCATAGATTCCAAAATCCAGGCATGCTGCTGTTATAAACAACAGGATTCCATTCGTTACAATTCCACTCTTTATCCAGAACACGGCTGCAAACATGCCTGCCATCGAAGCAATCAGGATCATTATTCCCGAACGCACAAACTGCCCCAGATGAATCCGTATCTTGGTTCGATTAAAAATGTAGATTGTCACAATACTAGTCACTGTATTGGCAATCGCTGTCGCCAGCACCACTCCTTTCAGTCCACGGAAATGCGCCAATACAATAGATAACACGATATTCAGACTCACAGTTCCCAGTCCCACTTTCATGGGCAGCATCGTGTCATTCAAAGAATAGCACGCTCTGAACAACAACGCATTCAGACAATATGCCAGGAAACATAAACCATAATACTTTAAGCCTTCCGCCGTCATGGCAACAGCCTGTGCATCAAAAGCACCACGCCCATATGTGATGTTCACCACAAGTTTCGCCGCGATCATCACAAACAAAGACAATGGAATACAGCAAAACAGACTGATATGGATCCCTTTCTCCAGTTTTGCACCGCCTTCTTCTTTTCTTCCAGCTGCAAAGGACTCTGCCAGCTCCGTATATATGATCGTTGTCATTGGAATGCTGATCAGATTTGATGCAAACTGATACAATACCGCTGCATAGGATACTGCTGTTACAGAGCCCGCCTCCATCCCTGATAAAAGACTCTTATCCACCAACTGATTCAGCTCACAGATGGCATTTCCAAAAAAAATTGGTGCCGCCTGCAGGCAAAGTTTCCATATGCGGAAGTCTTTCCATCCATAACGTGCTGTCAGACGGCCATATCTCCGACTTCTGATCTGTAAGAACAAATACTGTGCAACATAAGAAAAGGGAACTGCTATTGCCATTGCGCCCAGGCCAAAATGGTGTCCCATTAATAGAACCGCTCCTGTCAGGATCAGATTGTTCATCATAGCAGTAAATGAAGAAAAACTATATTGTTTCTCTGCATTCAGTAAACTTTGCAACAACTGATTAGACATATAAAAACACATACCCCAGATCAGAATTCGGAAATAATGTACCGATATTGCCACCTGCTCCGCTGTATAAGACGGTAACATCACTTTCAGCAGTACCGGTGCCGTCACATACAGAATCCCAGATAACACAAGAGCCAACAGAAAAATATCGGTGATCGTTCTACTGGTGAATTGCTGTGCCTCTTCCTTATTTTTCTCCTTGACCGTAATATAAATAGGCAAAAACGAGACTGCCACTGCCTCCGATATCGGAAGCAGTGCATTCTGCATCAGTCCCTCCGCAACATAATAAGCATCCGTCTGAATGGTAGCCCCAAATACAGATGCTATTGTCATTGATTTGATAAATCCAAGACCCTTGTTCAGCAGCGACAATGCAAACAACGTCACTGCAGAACCAAGGATCGCTTTTTTCTTATTTTCACTCATATATCTGTCCGTCCTGCCTGCGATGCCATAACCAGATTCCCAGTACAATCGGGAGCGGTGCATACAGCAGGGTAAAATGATCGCTTTCTACTATGCTTCTCAGAAGGAAGAACAGCAAAACCAGCTGAAATCTCACATCCTTTTTCTTCCATCCATACACGATCGAACCTGCGAACAGCACAAATACCGCCACTGCAATCAGAATTCCCAGATGCAGTGACAGATATGCAAAGGAAATATCCAGATAATCATAAACTTCCGGATCATACGGGCTTCCGAGCAATGTCCATCCATGCACATCCAGAAATGCTCTTGGAAGGCTGAATCTGGAAAAAAAGTTTCTGTCCATGGTCATCAGTGTATTATTTTCTGCCATGTGATAATTCATGGCAAACACAAACGATGCCAGATCCAGACCAAGTGCCGCAAGGCACCCTGCCCCGTACAGCTGATATTCTTTCCATGGAAGCTTCAGCTTCCTGTACACGGTCATAAATGCTTCCACGCAAAAAATCCCAAGGATCAGCACTTCACTGCTCCGGCTGTTTGCCGTGCGGTCCAAAAATACAAGCAAAGCTGCAAGTCCTGCATAGTCAAACCATTTGAATTGTCCGTGTCTGAAGTACATCCATTCTATACAGATGATCAGAAATGCAAGCCCCATGGAGCCCGGTGCCTGCCAGCCAAAATAGTACCGGCTGATCCCGCGGCTTACTTTTACCATATTTTCACAGATTCCCATGACCGGGAGCAGAATCAGAAGGCAGGTGCTGCAGATCCTGCAGATCAGATCCACTTTCAGCAGTCTGTCCAGCTCCACATCCTTACTCATGCACACTCCCAGCATCAGAAGTAAGGGAGTTTTATCATCCGAGCCATGCCAGCTTAAAACTCCCAGAACCATAAGTGCGGCGATCATCAGCCACTCTTTCCAGGAATTTTTCTGGATGCATAATTTTGCCAGTGCCAGTGCCACAAATCCCCAGTACAGCAAAAGGTACGGTTTTCCGGACACATTCATCATTGCCCATACGGTTCCAAAAAGCTGAAACTCCACAACTACCACAAATAAGAACAGAATATCCAGCTTCTGCCGCAGGTTCTCAATCTTTTCTATCATCTGTTTTTCCTCTTCCGTCATCCGGATGCCTTCAGCTGGCGCCTCTTCCTTTAAACACCACTCCGATGGTCTTCAGAATGATCTTCACATCCAGTGCCAGCGACCACTTGTCAATATACTCCAAATCAAGTCTTACTACTTCGTCAAAATCTTTAATATCACTTCTGCCGCTGATCTGCCACAGACCGGTGATACCCGGACGGAAGCTGATCCTGCGCTTCTGGTAATAGCTGTACTTCTCATATTCATCCACAGTGGGCGGCCTAGTTCCCACCAGACTCATATCGCCTTTCAGCACATTCCAGAACTGCGGAAGTTCATCGATGCTGGTCTTTCTGATGAACGCACCCACTTTTGTCACCCGTGGGTCATGCTCCATCTTGAACATCAGACCATTCATCTCATTATTCTTCATCAGTTCTTTCTTCCGCTCCTCCGCATCTGCATACATGGAACGGAATTTATAAAAATCAAAAATACGTCCGTTGAATCCGACTCTGGACTGTTTGAAAATCAAAGGTCCCGGAGATTCCAACAGCAGGAATGGTGCCAATACGATCCCCACAGGGATCGTAATGGCAAGTCCTACCAGTGCCCCTGCCACATCCATCAGCCGCTTCATCAGCACCATCCGATAATCAAACAATCTGCTGGTATAGGCGATCACATGATACTGCTCCATCCGGTGGATCCGCTTCTCTCCCGACAGACCGATATCAAACAGATCCAGATTCAGGCTGACCACCAGTCCCATCTTCTCAAATTCCAGAATCATTTTCTTCAGAAATGCTTCTCTCTGCTGAATCATATCCGCATGGATAAATACCTCATCCACCACATGGGAAGTGGCAAATTCCAGATAGGCCTCTTCCTCACAGGCAATCTGTGGGATCTGCTGATCCGTCCATGACAAGTCAGCTTCTTCTCCATCCAGGATCACGATCCCCACAATGTTCCACAGAGTCTCTTTGGACTTCCAGAAGTTCTCGATGATCAACCGAACCTGTGCAGCAGTGGACACTATCAGAAGATTTTTGCCTTTTTCTGTCCTGCCCCGGACTACACATCTCCAGTTCCGGATCAGGATATGTACAAACCAAATCAGAATCGTGTTGATGACAAAAAAATACCCCATCACAAGCCTTGACGTAAACACTTCGGTCTTCATTCCGAATCCAAGCAGAACTCCACCTGCAATGAGGATCACATTATATTTCACAGAGAAAAACAGCTCCTTATACCTTCCTCTAGTGAAGAAACCTTCATATGGTTTTAAAAAATAGAATACAGCAATATGAAGCATAAAAAGTACACTGCACAACAGCTGCATGTTCTCCGACTTTATAATCCTTGGAATATTTTCATACCGCAGCATACACGCAATAAAAAGACTGAGCAGCAATGCTGTTGCATCAGCCAGGCATATGGCGATCTCTATCATCTGGTTTTGTTTTCTATACATGTTCACTCCAACCGGCTTTTTCTATATTTACACAATACGGCACTTTCATTATAACAACGAAAGTGCCGCTTTGCAAGTCAGAGGGATCGCCTCCTGACTAATATGCCTTATAATTCCGGTTGCGGTCTACTCTTCCGGAGATTCCGCTGATCTGATAGGAAGAAGTATACTGCCACATGTCGTATCTGCCTCCGTAGGTACAGGTACTGTTGTACTGTGCCACCCAGATATCGAAACTCTCCAACTCATTCGCGTACAGTCTTGTTTCAAACCAGTTTTTGCTGGCATAGACACCGGCTTTATATCCTTTTCTTTTGATTCTGTTGCAAAATGCCTTTATGATTTTTGTCCTGCTACTGCTATCAAGTCTATCTGCACGTCCGTTTCCGCTCGGCATAGCCTCTGTATCAACATAGATTGGATAGGTTAATTTATAGCCGGAAACAAGACTTACGACATAATCTGCCTCTTCTTCTGCTTCCTGCACAGTAGTTGCCTGCGTGTAGAAGTACACGCCCACTTTTAGGCCTGCATCCAGAGCTCCCTGGATATTTTCCTTAAACTTTCCATCCGGAGCCAGACGACCTGTTTCAGACCCTCTATATCCGGCACGGATGATCGCATACTCTGCTTCTCCAGATCTTGCCACCTGATTCCAGTCGATGGTTCCATTGTGCATTGAAACATCTATTCCATATCTGGATGCCCGTTTGAAAGTCCGGGCACTGACTGGTCCCACAACATCTGTTTCATAAGAATCTTTTACGCCATAGATCATATAATAATAGGTTGTATCTTCTTTTAATTCATCATCTATGCATGATGTTGTTTTTGATGTAAGCGTTTTCTGACACCGTCTCCGGTTCTTCGCATCTGATTCTGTCTTGTATTCTTTGATCACATAATGATCAATGCCAACTACCCGTCTCCAGGTAAGTTTAATCTTGTCCGTAGCTGTCGCTGTGGCTTTAAACCCTTTCATCTGTTCATAACCGGTTGAACCGGATACCACATCAGACCAATCTGCCTGGTAATCTTTTCTGACTGCCCGGACTTTATAATAATAGGTCTGCCCAAGTTCCAGCTTCTTCTGGGTATAACTGGTGGATCTGACAGTTGCAAGAAATTCAAATGGACCATCTTCTGATTCTGCTCCCATAACTTCGTAACCCGTGGCACCGCTTACACGGCTCCATTTCAACATCACACTGTTGTAAGTCGTCTTGTACACATAGGCTTCCGGACTCTGAATCGATGTTGCAGTCGATACCACTTTACTGTCCGGTGTATAGGTAACTTCTTTACCATCCTTGAAAAAAGCTCTTACTTTGAAGAAATACTCCGTTCCGCATACTGCCTTTGTATACTTGTAACTATTTCTTGTCAGTGACCGAAGCAGTGTATATCCGTCATCTTCTGATGTGGAATAGTAAACTTCGTATCCTTTGGCTCCCGGAACTTTATCCCAGGTAAGTGCAATCGTATTATACCGTGTCGCTTCTGCAACGAGTCCGCTGACTGTCATTGCTGCTTCGGTCTCTTTGTTCTCCTGCTCTGCAGGCTTTACAGGTTCTTCCTGCGGTTGCTCCGGATCCTGTGCCGGAGTTTCCCCGTCAGCTGCATCTCCCAGGCTCTGATCCGGGGATGGTGTCTGCTCACCGCCGGTTTCTCCCTGCTCCGGATCTTTGGATGGTGTCTCTTCACCGCCCTCTTCCTGCTCCGGATCCTTGGACGGTGTCTGCTCGCCGTTTTCTCCCTGTTCCGGATCCTTGGACGGTGTCTCTTCACCGTTCTCGCCCTGCTCCGGATTCTTGGACGGTGTCTCTTCGCCGCCGTTTTCTCCCTGTTCCGGATCCTTCACTTCTTCCTGCGGTACCTCTTCTGCCACGGTCTCCTGGCCATCTTCCAGCACTTCACTTTCTGCTGCGGTCTCATATGCTGCAGGTTCCGTTGCCTTTACCGGCACGCCGGTCTCGACCAGAAGTGTCAGAGCCAGCAGAACTGCACCTGCTTTTCGAAAATATCTGTTCATCGTATTCTGTCGCCTTTCTGCACTCTGCTATTTGATCGTCACTGACAATTTTCTGGTGACCGGTTTGCTTGTGATTCCTTTTCCTTCATAATATACGAGGAAACTTAAGGAATAGGTTCCCGGCTTCAATGCACTGGCTTCTTTCAGAGAAAGAATTCCTGCCCCATCGTCCTCATAGCTATACTCAAAGAAATCTGCGTTCTTTGACGCAACCAGCCTGATATCCTCAATCTTCACAGAGGAACCGATCGGAACTTTGATTTGATACAGTCTGTCAATTGGAAATGCTCTGTAAAATGTCAGTTTCGACACGTTGGATGTGAGTTTTGGCAATTTTTCCACCGGTGTCACATTAAATGCAGCCGAGGTTACTTCACAGCCATTGTCCAGGTACAGCTTCAATCTAAGCTGATATTTTTTCTTTGCACACAGTTCACCGTCACCTGCTGCGTAGACACGGATACTTCCATCGTCCTGCACTTCCGCCAGAAAATTGTCTGCATACAGTCCCGTCAGTTCTGCATCCTCGATCTCACCGGTAATATTTTTCAATACCGCCTTATAGGACATATACGTGTTTTCCCTGTTCAACAGATCAATGGAACCACTTCCTGTAACGGTTGCTGTCGGTGCCGCTGTCACGATTTTTACTGTCAGAGTTCTTTCTTTAACGCCAACCACTTCTGCAACTTTTCCACTTAAAGTAATTGTATAGGTTCCTGCCTTTATAATATTTTCCGGATGCAGCAGCTTCAGATAGATCATCTGGTCATCCTCATCATAACTGATATCCAGATCTCCGCTGTTCTGAAGCTTCCTCAGACCACTGCTAAGTGACAGCGTACAGCTGTCCAGCGGATATTCCGTGCCGCTCACATCCACCCGGACTGCCACTTCGCTGACCGCATTTGTGTTCAGATACACTGTAGAATGTTCCAGCGTAAAAGTAGGTTGTTTCACCACAACGACCGGCACTGTGATGGTGATCGATGCTGCATATTTTGCAGAATCCCAGGTAAACTGTACATCTGTCGATTTGGTTCCTGTATATGTAAGATCCACTCTTCCGTTGTCTTCGATCTCCACACTGCAGCCGCTCGTCTTGCTCTTCACCTTGTCAGTGTCTTTATCGAACAGGATCTCTTCTCCGGTCGTTTTGTCCCTGACCGTGATCATACGGCCGATCAGACCTTCTGACGGGCAGATCACTGCTTTCTCTGCCTGCACAGAGAAATTCTTCTTGTTTTCCACAGATACGCTGAGAGAGATTACCTGATCTGCGGTCTCCTTGTATCCCTTAAATGACAGCTTCAGCGTACCACCCGCATATTTCTTCTGCAGCAGTTTTGAATAGTTGGTCTTATCCAATTGTTCACTGTGAAAATGCAGTCTTCCATCCGCTTCGGAATACTCACCGGTAATATATGGTGCACTTTCCGCCGTTCTTGACGGAGTCCACTCTGCGGATGCGATCTGGGGTGTTCCCGTAATCTGATAGATTCCTTCACCGGAGTCATCCAGCCGGAACACATTCAGCTTCTGTACACACTTAAGCTTCACGGTCGGCTTCTTCGTATCCACGGTTACCGACAGATTCTGTGTTACCGCTCCGAACTGATCCGTCTCAATAGTCAGACAGCATTTATAAGTCCTGTTCTTTCTGAGTGCTGCTGCCTCCGAATCATCCAGAATCGAAAGTGTCCAGATCGTATCATCCTCATCACTGATCTGTTCTGCAATAAAATTATCAGAGGTTACATATTCTTTTGTTCTGGTATCATACTCGCTGACTTCCACATCCGAGATTCCGTTTCCATTCATGGGAAAAATCGTAAAATCAGTTCCATCCTCTTTGTACACGTTCACTGTCAGTTTCTTTGTATCTACCACCGGTGTATGATCCAGCACTTCTACTTTGAACTTGCTGACAGTCTTGTTCTTATCCGTACAGGTGGCTGTGATCGTGGCAAATCCACCTTTGCCCTTCAGCACCAGAACCGGTTCTTTGTTGATCATGGACACACTTACCACGCTGCTGTCAGAGGTCGTCCATTTGACTGCCGCAGTATCCAGCTGTTCTTCCCCTTCGTAGGCAGTGGTCTTCAGGTCGATCATATATTTTTTGATTCCGTCAGCTTTCAGTTCTTTCAGATGTTCCAGATTCACAGACAGAACGGCCAGGCTTTCATCTTCATAATCCGCCTGATAATCGGTCACATTGGTATGTTCTCCGTCTTTCACATCCTGAATCTGCAGACGGTCCGCCAGAGAACTTCTCAGTAACTGAACAGCAAGGCTGCTGGAAAATCGAGTCACATTAGTCTTTGGCTTTTCAATGCCTTTAAATGTCACGACCGCTGTGATCTTATCCGATATAGATGCTTTGTCTGATATTCCAAAATCTCCCGTATATTCTTTTTCAAGCAGTCCGTCGCTGCTCAGAGACACATATCCGTTCTTCGATACGCTCCAGGATACATCCAGCAGATCTGTCAGTTTCTCTTCATCAACTTCAGCTCCGGTAACGGTAAACTGCAGACCGCAGGTCCCGCGATATTCTTTCGCCTGTGTCAGATACTTATCTCCTGTCAGAGTGACTTTATTGATCTTTGTCACTTTAATATCCACCGGAAATTCCAGATCTGCATACCCGGGCTGTCTGTAAATAACCCGATAGGTTTGTTCCGGTGCATTGTCTGATGCCACAAGCGCCGTCTCTTTTCCGCTGGATTCCTGTTTCCAGGAAAATCCGGTTCCGCTGGCACTGCTGTATGCAAGATCTCCGAACAGGGAATCACTCAGAGCCGTGGACAGGTTGATATATACATGGACTTCCGGCACCATCTCCATGATCTTTGCAATCTCATCTGCTGTATACTGCTGTTCCGTGTCTGCAGTCTGCACTGCTCCTGACTCTTCAGTCTGTACTGCATCTTCTCCTGTCTCTTCATCCGGGACTTGCAGGACTTCTTCCTCAGACTCCGGTGTCTGATTCTCAGGTTCTTCCGCGGCAGGCTCTCCTGTGCTCTCAGACTCGTTTCCTTCTTCTGTGCTTTCCGGTTCTTCTGTCGCATCCGGTATCTTCGTATCTTCTGTCTCTTCAGCAGAATCCGAAATCTGTATCTCTTCTGCTGCAGACTGCTCCGGTTCCGCTGCCATGACCGGCATCTGGCACTGAACTACCAGGCAGATACACAAAAGTCCTGCCAGTAATCTTCTCTTCATATGTGACTGTCTCTCCTTACTTAAGGAAAGGACACTGCCGTCCTGTCTCCAGTCTGCAAGTGTCCCCTCTTATTACGTTTGTTTTATACATTCTACTTTCTGATGAAAATAGAAATATCAAACTGTTTTCCGTTCTTGATCTCTTCTTTTGTTTTCTTGTCTACAGAATCCACCCACTGTCCTTCATAAACTGCTTCCAACTTAAGATCGTAGGTCGTACTAAGTTTTACTGCTGACGGTGTGGCCAGTCTCATGGTGACCTTTCCGGTCTCGGCATCATAGGAAACTTTGATCGCTTCCTTGATCTCATCTGCTGTACCTTTTGCCCACTTCACATTCTGAATCTTTCTTCCTGTCTTGGAAGATTTTACAGTGAAGGTGTGGATCCGCCGTGCATTGTATCTCTCACCTGCAAACATAGTTATACTGCTGAGACTGCTCTTCACATCCGGCAGTGTCTGTTTTACAGATACCGATGCCTGTTTGGTAGAGTAAGCTCCTGTTGTTCTGAACAGCAGATTGTCTTTCTCCAGTGTATAGGTCAGTGCGATCTTGTAGCCGGAAGTCTTGTAGAACTTAGCAGTATCTCTTGCATACAGGGCTACCTTGCCGGTAGTCTTATCGCATACGATGCGGAAATGCTCTGTATAATGTGCTGTTTCAGAATCAGCTGCCTGCTCCTTTTCGCTCAGTTCTACTGCCTCTGTAACAAGTACATATTTTCCATCTACTTTCTTCCACTCTTGGATACTTACATCTTTTACAGATGCATTAGTATACTTCAGACTCGGTGTGTAGACAACGGATGTGGTACGGTCAACCAGATCCAGTGAACCTTTTCCGGTTATAGTCACAATCGGGCTGTTCTTTACTACTTTTACAGTTACAGATACCGGTGTCACTTTTTTCACGACCGGTGTATACTGTCCAAATTTCCACTTCGGTGTGAAGGTAAACTTGTAGCTGCCAGTGCTTACTCCACTGTCCATGGATGCCATGATCCTGCCGTCTCTGTAGATCACTTTGATACCGGCTGCATCCGCTGCATATTTCTTGGATCCTGCATAAGTCAGCTCTATCTCTCCGTCGGTTCCGGTGCTATTGTCAAGCTGTGCTTCCTTCTGATCCCATTTTACAGATACACTTCCTGCCGGTGACTCTTTGCTCAGGTTCAGTGCAGAAGCGGAAAGTGTTACTTTCGGCAAGGTCTTTGTCACTGCCACATTCAGTGTCAGATCCATGGTACTGCTCCAGGTGTTCTGTTTCACGGACAGTACCAGCTTACCGGATTTCATTGGTGCTTCTGTCAGTTCTACGCGGATCTTTCCTTCATCTGTGACGCTCACACCTTTGAGTACAGACTGTACTGCTGTTGCAGACTTCAGTGTATTCACACTGACTTCATCCATCGGCAGTGCTTTCTTGGTCGTCTTATCCAGCACTGCAAGATCATAGATTTCCTCAGCATCCAGGTAGGTACTGACCGTCAGTTTGGTCTTCTCCAGCGCAACAGACGGTTTTGCAGTCGTTGTCGGTATCGTGATCTTTCTGAACAGCGGATTCTCATAACCTTTATAGTAGATTACCAGATAGCCACTGGTGACGGTCTTTCCTTCGTCTTTCACCAGTTCCTGATCAGTTCTGCTGATCACTGCTTTTCCATCGGCATCCATCTCCACTTTGAAGTTCTGGGTGAATGTGCTGCCCTCATCCTTTGTCGTGTCTGCCTTCAGGATATACTTCTCAACGGTCTCTTTTTTCAGACTCTGAGTTACAGTTACACTTCCTGTTGCTGTCGGATCTACATAAAACAAATTCAGTTTTCCGGTCATCTTCAGCGTCGGATTCAGGTTACTTCCTATTACAGTGATTTTCGGGAGCTTAACACGAAATGTACTTCCATCAGCTTTCAACTTACCTTCAATCACATACTGATTCTCATAAGTTCCCGCTTTTTCTCCGCCACTGATCCGTCCATCTGCAATCTCGAATCCGCAGCTCTCGTAGTAAGTAACACCTTTCTTTTCTACAATTTTCTTCACGACCAATGAATCTTCTTTATATTCATAACCATAACACGGAACCAGTGTGATCGGTGTTCCAATCTGTGAATTACTGTTTACCGTAATTTCTTGTTCTTCCAGTCTTGGCGCTGCATTTATAACCTGAACGATGAACTTTGCTTTGATCGGGTCTAATTTATCACCATCAACATCTCTGTAAGGTCGCTTGACAGATACCGTCACTGCCGTCTCTCCGTTCACACCTTTATTGATCGTGATCCGATTCTTATTATTTCCAGTTGTCTTCTCATTTACGGTAGCAATTGCAGTATCTACGACAGACCAGTCTGCCTCAACTGCCATGAAGTTTCCTTCCTCATCCTTCGCCTGCAGCTCTACTTCAAAGTCACGGGCAGATACTGCCATAGCGCTCTTAGTGAAACGGACCACCGGAAGTCCGGTCTCTTCATCTGTCAGAAGCTGACCTTTCCCAAGACTCCCCTGTGGAAAAGAAAAGCTCAGAGAATCTGCATTCTTGTTCTCTCCGTCAACAACTACCTTAATAGTCTTGTCTGTTCCACCATTTTTCGGATGCAAAGTGATCGTACAGGATCCTTTACCTACGCTCCGGATCGTACCATCCGCACTGATCACTGCCACTTTGCTTCTTGAAGAAGTCAGATCAAACATCCAAGGTTCCACGTTCGTATCTTTAAACTGCAAATATGCCAACTGGCCAATTCTACTAAAAGTTAAAGTCTGCTTACTGCTATTCCACTCAGCCTCAGATTTTCGTGACATAGATACGGTATAATTATCCAGTGCTTTGTCTGATCGCCCAAAGTATGCAGTCACTGTTGCTGTTTTATCCGGCATCTCAAAACTAAACGTAATCTCTGTTCCGTTTACTTTTTCCAATGTGATGCCCAGAGAAGAACCATTGACTTTAATTCCTTTGGCAACTGCATCTTTATCCGGCGTCAGCGTAATATAGACAGTCTCTCCTTCAGCCGCTTTCTTCACTGATGAAGCTATTTTCCCACTTCTGGTGGAATCATCTGATACTTTGCAATTAACACTATGCGTTCCCATTCTGCTGAACGTATATCTCATCACACCTGCATACTCTTCTACGGTGCCATCATAACCTCCCATGGTCAGATTCGCTTTTTTATCCGGAAATGCAGTTTCTGCAATCTTCACGGTGCTGAGACCAGTTTTACTGTTATAAGATCTGATGGTTACCTTTGTCAGTGCTGAGCATGCGGCAAATGCATCTTCTTCAATGGTATCTACATTTTTTTTGATATCCAGAGTTGTCAGTCCTGTACATCCTTTGAATGCACTGTCACCGATAGTTTTCAGGTTCGTATTAAATGTGACTTTCTTCAGTGCGGTACAGTTTTCAAATGCAGATGCTCCAATAGTTTTCACATCTTCTGGTAATAAGAGACTTGTCAAAGCCTTGCAGTCTTGAAATGCAGAAGCACCGATTGAATCCGTATTCTTGCCAAATGTCACATTTACAAGCGTTTTGCAGCCCATAAATGTACGATCTGGAATTACATTCAGATTTTCTGGCAGTACAATCTGTGTTAACGCCGTACAGTTCTGGAATACACCACTTCCAAATGTAATATTACCTTGAGTATATTGCATTCCTAGTGTCTTGATGCCGGTACATCCATAAAATGCCCGGTCACCTACAGATATAAGTGCAAGACCAGGATTTTTCATCCCATCAACAAAGAGATCATCTTTCTCATCACTATACAGTTTTACGCAATTCTGAAATGCTTCTACTCCAATCGTTTCGACCGTACCAAGAGAAGAAATATTCGACAATGTACTACAGCCATAGAAGGCACGATCACCAATCGTTTTAATATTTGGTATCTGTACAGTTGTCAATGCAGAACAATTTTCAAATGCATTGTTTCCTACAGATGTCACCTCTACCATAGCAACTGTTTTCAGAGAAAAACAGTTCTTGAAGGTATCTGCTGCAATCTCTGTTACACCCCCGGGAAGGCTGATCTCTGTGATCGTACTTCCGCTGAATGCGCCTTTTTCGATAGTTTTTAATGCGCTTCCTTTGGCAAATGTTACTTTTCTGATATTTTTCCCTGCAAATAGATTTTCCGGAATCATCACTGCATCCTGCGGGATCACGATATCTCCGGAAATAGCTTCATCGGTCAGATGAAGAACACCGTTCTCATCAACTGTCATTCCTTCTGCAGCCTGTACGGCAATTGCCTGCTCTTCCGATGCATTCAGAGTGACTGGAGTCGCCTCACCTGCTGTCGGTTCTTCTGTCGGCAGTTCTGCATCTTCCTGCTCTTCTTCATCTGCCGGTGTCTCAGGCGGTGCTTCTTTCTCGTTCTCAGATACTTTCTCATCCGAAAGTTCCTCTACGTACTCTTCATCATCCGTCGGAATCGCTTCCTCGACTTCTTCTGTCTGCTGAACATCAGCTTCCTGTACTGCAGCCATAACCGCTATTCCGTTAGACGGAAGTGCCATTGCAACTGCCAGCAGCAAAGCCAGTACTCTTTTTCTGTTCATATTTTCTCAGACCTCCCCTACATTTTTTCTGTTACACAACTAGTTTTATCTTAACATTCTTAAAACTATTGTTCAACCTTCTCATCTTAACATTTACTTAATTTTTTCTTAATCTCCGAAAGAAATCTATTCATCTCACTATCCTTACTGTGCTCGTGCTGATTTAATCGGACATACCTCAATGCATTGGTGGCAACGAACACATTTAATCTCATCTACCTGTGGATATTCAAATCCTTCCTTATCTTCTACCATAGAAATAGCTTCTTTAGGGCAAATAGCATAACAGGCCGAGCACCCACAACATTCTTCTTTTCTTTTATATAGTATTGGAATTTCTCTCTCCACAATTTAGCACCTTCCTTTTTCCAATTAAGCATGGACAATATTTATTAATAAATTCAGACATTAATACACAAGCAATCGTGATAATGACAGCAACTATTCCATTCACAACAAATACAACAGTCTCGCTAAATCTCTCCAATAAACTTCCAAACAGAACTTCATATACTCTAACGCACGTAGAATTTAACAGCAAAACAACCAACGTGTTTCGCCCTATCCGCTCCAGCATATCACATACTGCATTATGATTCAGCATTTGTTCCAAAAGCATGGACACTAAAATTATCAAAAAAGAGTATACAACTGCATTAACAATATACAAAAAATAATTCCCGTATGTAACTGTACGCATATTAACTGCGCCATTATAGAAAACACTCGGAAGCATCGCTATTGAAACTACAATAATTATAAACCAACAGATAGCTCTTCTATTTTTTATTAATTCTGAGATTTTTTCCAATATCAGTGTTTTCTTGGATATCCATCCAAGGGCATAAAATGCAGTTGCCATCAATGCACAGTCAAGAGCCCACGGCAATCTCATTTCTAGCGCCAGTGGAATTAAATATCCACATATTGAAAGAAAAAGGATTCCTCCTGATAAATAAAATATATTTTTTGATATTTTTAATAAAGCCCCAAAAATAATTTCTGAGAAAAACAAACATGGTAAAAACCATTGAATTACTCCAAATGCTGATGCATTCGCATTATTCCATAAAATACTTGTCATAAGATTTGAAATACTTCGCATTTCTTCTTTCCTATGCAGCACAAATAATGCCGCATCCCAAAACATAAACAATGTAATTCCAAAAATAAAATATGGAACAATAAGTGTCAAAAACCTCTTTTTTATAAAAGCCAGCATATTAGAATTCTTTATCTCATTAAAACAATATCCAGAAAGAACAAAAAATACCGGCATATGAAATACATGAATTACGGTACTTATCTGTCGGGACGTTCCTGTATGTCCTAATACCATGCAATATATTGCAAGTGCCTTGCATATATCTATCCATCCTGTACGTTTATTTTCCTGCCTCATGGAACTTTTTTCTCCTTTTACGACGTATATATTTAATTACTTCGTCTGTATGTGTTTCATATACAACTCGTGCCAGCAAACTTTTTATTCTACCCACAAAATTATTGTTTCCAATCCATCTTTGTACTTTTAAATAACCTTGACTCTGATATATATTCCAAAACTTATCTCTTTGATCAGGTTTAGCACAAGGCTGAACCATATGCGGTTGTCTCACCTCAGACTCCGATATTTCTTCAACATCATCTTTTTGATTACTCATAATCATATACATGATTTCATGTCCTGCCGAAGTATTGCTTACAATTAAGGAATATGCCTTTTCATCCTGATAGCCCCAATGATCCGCAATTGTTAAATCCGAGAATCTTTCCTTTTGAGCAAATGGACACTCATAACAACTTGGGCGAAGTATTAAATTCTTCAGATAAACCGAGTAAAACCAGTCATACTTTGTCGAAGATGCATTATATTGTTTCTTGTTATCAAATACGACCTCCATATCTTGTTTCTGTCCTCTATGATGCTTTGCTCTGAAGTTGACTTTTATCGCTTTCCCTCGATATTTAACTTCAAGATTATGTATATAATCCTTTAAAAACATCTTACTTCCAACACCATGACAAATTACTTCCATTGTCACTAATTTCTCTATACATATCTTCGATACTGACAAATAGTTTTGAACCGCAAAATTTTGACACGGTGTTCCTGTAAATAATACTAATTTTCCGTTCTCCAGGTCCTCTTTTATTTGTTGAAAAATCTCTTTGATGTCGCTCTGGATGTACTTAGATCCCCTCATCTTATCTCGTTCATCCTTATTAGTAGCACGCGAATGCCTACAACGAAATTTTTCATCCATTACACAACCATATACAACTCCACCCTTGTTAAGTATCTGGTCACTAATTGCTGTAAATCCCCCACCCGAAGAACTTTTTTTTCTTACTAAATCATCACTATGTAAAAAACGATAATATTTTTGCATCTTAACTTCAGTCTCCATCCCCCTCATATTACTTTTTTAAAATCTTTTTGCTTAAGACATTACACGCAGACATTATAATTGTTTTATTCACAATAGCAGCGTATCCTGCTGCAATAATGATTGACACACCAATTCGCAGCCAATTATTATACGAACCAAGCATTATGACTATTACAGCTATAATAATTTTTATCACAATTTCCTTATAGTCACTTTTTAACTGTATGTATTCTTTCAACTTTATCTTTCTAATAAATACAAGTACCATATCCGCCAACAATGTCGAAACCGCAGCCGCATATAGACCAACAAATTTTATAAGACTAATGTTAACAACCAAATTAATAATCGCCGCTATAAGTGTCGAAACCGCCATAATATCTGTTTTTTTCAATGCTGTAAATAATCCTGAATAAAATTTGGCCAAGCAATCAAAATACATAGCTAACAGCAGAATCCATATATAATCGTATCCTTTGACGTAGTCTCCTCTAACAAATATTCTAAACATTATCGGCATACCTGCAATCATGAGAATAATCACAGAAAACATCATATCACTGATAGTACTATGCAACGATTGATAATACTCTTCTGCTTTTTCTTTTCCTCTTGTAAAAACGCGCGATGCACTTTCACTCCATGCTGTATAAAAATAATGATAAACTGTTTCAATCATATTAGGAAACTTATAAGAAACTGAATAAATACCATTGGCTGAAGTTCCCATAAAACCACTGATAACCAGTCGATCTGACATATTAATAATTTGTGCGCATAAAGCATTTGGGATTAATGGGAGCGAATATTTGAGCATTGGCTTAATTGTACTCGATGAAATATACTTAAAATTGATTTCTTTCCAAATATTCACTTCTATTGCAACAACTAAGAATGCAATAACCTCCGATACACACATAGAAAACAAAAGTCCTGTCATTCCCCAGCGAAAAACTGCAACAACTAAAACATTAAGTATCAATTGCATAATATTTTTGGTGCTGGATACTATCGCATATTCTTTTATTCGTCCCAATCCCCGAAGAATATTATTAGAAAAACTGTATAACGCTCCTGCTGAAATATATATCCATATGTATTGACAATTCTTCAAATTCCAAAATACTGTAACCCCAAATAGCACTACTCCTAATGTGAAAATCCCCATCAATACTATGCTCAACGCATTTGTAACAATTTTTTTAAATTCTTCACCTTTGTTTCCGCTGTCAATGATAAAACGAAACATTGCCTCTTGCATTGACATTGTCGCAATTGGAGCTAAAAACGCACTAACAGCAACAATAAAATCATATGTTCCATATTCTTCTGTAGTAAGAATTGATGTATACAGTGGCAAGAGCAAAAATGAAACCATTTTTGCTCCAAAATTTCCAATTGCAATTAGCCCGGTATTCTTTATTAATCTGCTTTTTTCACTCATGTTTTTCCTTACCCTGCTATTATCTTCTTTAGGATATCCTCCGAGTCGCTTCTCAGCTTTTCAAGGCTGCAATTTACTTTCTCATAATCAATAGGTTCTTCCGGTGCAAACTCTGTGCTATCAATATCTCTATCTTGTAATCCCAATTTTTTCATTAAATCATTAGAACGGTTGTTCAAACCGGATTTTGTTTGAACTTCCGTAACAAATTGTTTTTCTATTATAATAGAAAATGCTGTTCCATGAAAAGAATTAGTAAATACACAATCCGCATGCTTTATAAACGACAAAAAATCTCTAGGACTGGATTTCTGGAAGAAGATTGCACTTTTTTTAGAATCCACAAGAATCAGTCCATGTTTTTGACAGTACTTCTTCGCCAACTTTCGGAGGTTTCGTTCCTCTGCTATGGTATATAAAAAGGCATATCTTTTAGTCAGGATTCGTGGATTAGCAATTATTTCATAATCTTTTTTCATCAGCAATAAAGTAGGATCTATAACCGTTTTCGCATTGTTATCTTTCAGAAAGTCATATTCTCTAATAGCACTTTCCTCTCTAACTGTCAAAATCCTAAATTTCTCGAGTTCGCTGGCATATAATGTGTGAAGATTTTGGTCAAACTCAGCACTTCCAATACTCGCCGCATAGGAACATTTTTTGTTATTATCTGATACAAAGCTCAAAAGAAATGCAGGATCTCTAAGATTATTCTTAGGATTCCAGACTTGATCGCTGCCAACAATGTACATATCATACTTTCCCTGTCGATCCAGCTCAGATAATTGATCAATACTTTCATATTTTTCTGGTGAAAGTGACATTTCTTCTGTCATAAATTTATTAAAATTCTTATTTTTTCCGCTACGATAACAATCCTTAATGAATTTCACAAGATTGCCCTTCAGGCCAAGCTTTTTTTCAGCACGAAAAAGCTGTGTTTTAGAACGTTTTTCCATGCTCATATAATCAATAATTTCACTTTCTGCACCTATATCTTTGAGTTTTTTTTGCAATGCATATGCCTGCAGAACAGCTCCGTAATTATAGGCTCTGTGAAATGTCAAAATGCCAATTTTCATAAAAACCATCTTGCCTTTCTCGGTAATTTACAAAAGTCTTCCATTAAAGCAATTTTCTATACTCTTTTTCAAACTCATAAACAAGTTTCGACCAAAGATACTTTTCCTTAATAATTTTTTGCTCTTCCTCTGCCATTTTGTCTTTTGCAGCAGTGTCTGTCAATATTTTTTCTATTGCCTCGCACCACCCTGAAATATCTCCAATCTTTCTTATATATCCAGACTTTCCATCTTCCATTAAAGTTGATGAACCACCACATAATGTCGTAACTACAGGAACACCAAAATACATTGCCTCAAGGTATACCATGCCATAGATATCATACTGTGTTGGCAAAAGAAAAACATCTGCCATTTGGTAAAAATGTTTCAGATATTTTTGCTCAATCTGTCCGCAAAAAATGACATTACTTTTCAATTTCTTATTATCAATATATTTAACACACTCTTTATAATACTGATTTTCTATATTAATTTTTCCAACGATCAAAAGTACTACTTTCTCATTTTTTTCTTTTAATGCGTGAACAATTTCGAGTAAAAACTTCACATTTTTTCGTTCAGAAATCGCTCCAACATATAAAAGATACTTACTATTATTTTTTGCATTTTTTAGATTTTTCACTACTATTGGAATAGAACTCTCTTCACAATTTATATCTATATATTCAGGATTAAACCCTACCCCCAATGTCTTAACATTTCGAAACCCTTTATTTCGTAAATACCTTTCTGCTAATTTGGATTTTGTAATAACATGTGCGTCTTTATAATGTTTTCTATTTAGAAAGAAAATATCAAAAACTCTAACATAATAATTATGTTTTTTTGTATATTCCGAATTATACGGTCCATGATAAATTATTGTTTTCTGAGGAAAATGTTTATAAATATTCCATGTTGTATATTGGTCATATTCTGAAGCCTGAATTATATCATACTCTTCACACAATTCGTAAAGCTTATGATTATACAGTGCACTTTTTAAAAATTCTTTTCCTGATATATGATAAATAAGTAATTCTTTATCATCAACTGCGATAGTTTGCGTTCTATCCTTTCCATCTTCAGCAAAATATACCAAAGCCACTTGGTGACCCAACCTGACAAGTTCTGTTCCAAGACCTATTCCCTGAACATTATATGTAATTTTTTTATCTAATCCTTTAGAAACGGTTTTAACGATCAGTATTTTCATTCTTGTTCCCCTTTTGCCAGCATTGTTTTAATGTCAAATCCTTATTTATACGACCTAAGATAAAAATAGTATCATATGAAACAAATAACTCAAACTATTTCATATATTTTTTATTACGATTATTTATCATCCATGGCATTAATTCCGGCCAAGTCATCATAATAATAGCCCTTATTCTTTCTCTCGGAATAATATTCACTCTGAAAGCAGTATAAGCTTTACTTTTAACCACTTTCTTCCACTTCTTATAAATCGCATGATACTTTTCTTTGCAATGTGCCATAACCAAAAAATTGAAAGCATCACAATGTGTATGCCAATTGGCATATTCCCACGCATATTCAATTTCATTGCTATGTATAATTAAATCTTTATGTATATTTTCTATCGCATATATCGCATTCTGCCATTTTTCTAGTTTAAATTTTGTTGTTGCACTTGTTGGATTGTCTCTTCTGTAAAAATATATCCTATGATGTCCTTCAACAATTTTATTAGCCCTTTGAAATGCCATCGTATTAAAGTTGAATCCCTCTCCTATATATATGTGAGGCACAAAGCGTATATTTTCTCCCAAAAATTCTCTTTTGAATATTTTGCAGTACACACCAATCGGCATGTTGTAACTTAATATGTCAATTGTTGCTTCCTCAGGTGTTCTAACAATGATATCGTCATTTTCAATCTGATCAGGATGAAACGTTGTAAACATATCCACAGTCATAGCAATATCTGCATTTTTATCAACCGCTAAAGTCAATAAATATTCTACATAATCAGGCATCAAATAGTCATCCGCGTCCGCAAAACAAATATACTCACCCCTAGCAGCTTCAATTCCTGTGTTACGCGCTGTACTAACGCCTTCATTTTTTTTATGAATCACAGAAATCCTATTGTCCATTTCGGCGTACTGGTCAAGAATCGTTCCCGATTTATCTGTCGATCCATCATCAACTAATATAATCTCGATATTTTCATACGTTTGTTTGACAATAGAATCCAGGCATTTTTCCAAATATTTTTCGACATTATATACCGGCACAATAATCGATACCTTTATTCCATTCATATAATCATTTTCCTCTATATTTCAATCATTTTCTTCAGTATTTGCAGAGAGCGTATACGTTCTCTTTTTAAAACATCGTTCGCATATGAAAAATCAATTGAATTCATTGCCTTTTCCATATCTTGATCAGTTCTCATAATTCTATTTGACAGACCTGTCAATTTCAGGATACTTACATTTCGCGTTCCTGTATTATTGTTAGGTAACACCTCAACAAACGGTGTATTAAATAGAATCGCAAATGCTGTACCATGAAAAGAATCCGTAATCATGCACTCTGCATTTTTTATATATGAAAGAAATTCCCCTATTTCCGGGCACCATACAAACTTTCCCGCTCTTATAACTTGATGAAAAGATGTGGAAACTCGTATTAACGGTATCTTTTTTGCTTTCGCAATCTTTTCGGCATAATCACTTAATTTCTTATCATTATGTAATTGGTATACAAGCACATACTTTTTATGATTAATAGGTTTTAAATATTGGTTCCAGTAACCAGCATCTAAAAGCAATGTCGGATCAAGGACTTGCTCCGCACTAATACACAAACCATTCAAAATTTTACATGCACTCTCTTCACGAACTGCGATATACTTATACTTCGAAAGCCATTTCTTATAATACTTGCCAAGTTCAGGTGTCATCTCGGTATGCCCAAAACTGGCAGCATAGGCAATTTTTTTCTTTTCGGTAAATGAAAGGCAATAAGAATCATCATATGTACCATCTTCCACAGGTCCCCATACTTGATCACTCCCTGTCATATAAACATCTGCTATCGGCGGATTTTCCAGCAGTTCTTCAGCTGTTGTATATCTGGCGGTTAACCTCAAGTATTTTTTTTGTGCATTTTCAAATTTTTTTCCTGCAGCGATACTTTCCGGTTGCCGAATCAACAAATATAGAACTCTTTTAAGAAAACTATTACTCCAATTTTCTTTTCTTTTTAAAATAGTTTTTTCATGCTGATAATATGATTCATCTTCTCTAATATAATCTATAATTTCACATGAATGTCCCAAGTTGTTAATCACTTGTTGAGTTGCTATAGCCTGTAACAATGAACCGTAATTTGTAACGGCATGTCTGGTAATAACTGCTACTTTCATTATCATTTCCTTTACATCTTCATCTGCTGAGCAATATCAGCATCTACAATCTCCTCTCCTGTCTTGTGTTTCAGCTGTTCCTTAGATGCTTCACTCAGACCATTGTTGACTACACAGTTCATATCGCAGGTGCTGCACTTATCCAATTCCTCTTTGGTAATTTTACCATCACGATAATCCCGACAAATCTTTAATTCATACATACTATACGGATGCTTGGTAAAAAGTGACTTGAACTTGTGAACCAAAACCCAAGCGGCCGGTTTCCAGATATACTTGTGCATAGCTGGACTGACAGAACCAATCATCCAGCAGGCACGATCGCAGCAACGAACTTTTGCACGAACTCTCTCTGCTTCCTGACTGTTCCACAGTTCATTCCAGCTTTGGGTGTTAAGATTTCCCATAACCTCCTTGTCTTTGGTACCATTACAAGGCATGACATCGCCATACGGATCAATAAAAAATGTGTCAAAACTCATATCACAAGGTAACAAACGTTTCTGACCATAGATGTAATTAATCAGACCATGATTAAAATACGCACGAAACCACTTTTTCGGGCTATTGCTACGGAGAAGCTCGTTAACTAAATTTTCAAAGTTTTTTGCCACCATCGGGCGATCATGAATAATATTCTTAGCCTCCACAAAATAGAAGCTATTATGTAACGAAGCAGTTGCAAATTCCATCCCCATCTCATCAGAGATCCTATACAAAGGAACCAGATCTGGGGCATTTTTATCCTGAACAGTCATGCCGAACCCAACATCTTTCATGCCCATATCGCGTAACTTCTTCAGCGTGCTATAACCACGTTGATAACCATTCTGCAACCCGCGGATCTCATTGTTTGTCTGCTCCAATCCTTCAATAGAAATACGGATGCCGACCTGCGGAAATTCTTTGCACAGTTCAACAATACGATCAGTAAAGAATCCATTCGTTGAAATAACGATACGGTCAGATTTTTTGTACAACTCACGTACAATATCCTTTAAATCTGTACGAATAAACGGTTCACCGCCAGTAATGTTCGTGAAGTACATCTTCGGTAACTTTTTGATGGTTTCAATGCTGATCTCTTCTTCTGGCTTGGAAGGTGCTTTATAACGATTGCACATAGAACATCGAGCATTGCAACGATAAGTGACGATGACTGTACCATTTAACTTCTTTTCTTCAGACATGATTAACTCTCCCCATTACTTACTCTATTTTAGATAAATATACATAAGTATCTTAAATTAACTTTGGCGATATACTTGCATAATTTTTTTGTAGTACTCATCAATAGTGTCAAAACTTATATTTTTACAATTTAAACTATATTTTTTACATAGTTCCTTGTCATTCCATAGCTTTTTAATCTTAATTTTCAAATCATTTTCATTCCTGCTTTCGAACAATTCACCCGTCTTTCCAACCTGAATAAGTTCCGGAATGCCTCCAATGTTGGCTCCAAGAACTGGCGTACCATACATTTGTGATTCCATTACAGAGAACGGGCAATTCTCATACCACTCAGACGGGTAAATGGAAAATCGAGCTTCTCGAATAAGTTTTTCCAGTTTCGCTCCCTTCTGAAAACCAACATTTTTGATATTCTCAACTTTCTCGATGCTTTTCTCCAATGGACCAGTCCCGGCAAAGATGAATTGAACTTCTGGCAACTCTTCACAGACTTTAATAAGCGTCCCGATTCCCTTCTCCTCAGAGAATCGACCGAAATAAAGAATATAGTCCTTTTTTTCTACTTCCTTCCACTCCACTTTGTCAATGAAATTATGCATTGCTATTGTTTTTTTCCCAAACAGTGGATTACTATCCATCCTGCTCTTCATAAACTCAGAGCAACAGACCATTGTATCAATATACTTATAAGTACCTTTCAACTTCCAAAACTCAGCTTCCATCATGCCGATGACAGACTTAGCTATGGAACCATGGATGCACTTTCCTTTCACACAGTTCATAAAATGACCGCCAAAACACTTTTCGCAATTCTGGTGCGTATTCGGATTATTCAACATATGATTCGGGCAGATCAGCTGATAGTCATGTGCTGTAAAGACAATCTTGCACTTATGTCCTGTTTCTTTTCGCCACTTCACAATTTCCAGAATTATAGAAGGAGTTAATTGGTAATTAAAGTTATTCAAATGACAAATATCTGGTTGAAAATCATTTAAAACCAATCTTATTTTTTTCTGTGCTTCTATACTATAAATTGTTTTAATTGGATAGATACATTTTGCCAATCCTACTCCGCCATGGAAATCCATATCACTTGTATAAGCATTGACTCGATTGCCTACACAACGTCCAGCATGTTCCATTCCGAAGTACTGAACTTCATTTCCCATTTTTTCCAAATATTCACCTAATTTAAAAATATATGTCTCGCTGCCACCATTATGGTGCAGAAATTTATTGATAAATAATACTTTCATGTATATTTTCCCTGCTTTACATTATCTTATATCGCATATTAAAATAATTATATCAGCTATACTTTTCTTTTATACAGCTCCATTGTCTCTTCTACAACTTTATTCCAATTATATTTTTTACAAATAAATTCTGCCGCCTGCTTTTTCAGGGGCAAAACCTCTTCAGGATGATCACAAATACTTTGAAGTTTTCTCTGTAAATCCTGCACATCTGACTTTTTAAATATCATGGCTTTATTTTCTACAACATCCGTACACTCTGGAATGCTAGAAACCAAGCAATAATTTCCATAACTCATCGCTTCCAAGAGGCTCAATGGCATTCCTTCCAAATCAGAAGGCAATGTATAGATATAAGCATTGCTATACAATTCATCCAGCATTTTCCCTTGAACAAATCCAGTAAAAATAATTCGTTTGTCCTCCCGAGCAAGTTCTTTCAGTTCTTCTGCAAAAGAATCTGTATCGCTAGATCCTCCAGCAATAACCAATTTCTTATCTGTATCAACATTTTTAAATGCTTCAATCAGATATCGAATACCTTTTTCGGGTACTAAACGACCAAGAAACAAAATATAAGAATCCTTCGTCAGTCCAAACTTATCCGTAATTAAATGAGCTTCTCTAATTTTAGGTTGACTTACTCCATTTGGAATTAATTGTGTTTTTCTACCATAGTTGTCTTTAAAATAATTTTGAACGTCTCTACTCAAAACAATAATTTCATCAGCATACTTCACAGCATTCTTTTCACCATGTCGAATAAATTTAGAGGCAAAACCATCATTCCACTTCTCTCGTCTCCAATCTATACCATGAATAGTAACTATCACTCTTTTTCCGAATAACTTCGGCAACCACGCAAAGAAAGCCGGTCCTTCTGCATGAATATGCACTACGTCATACTTTCCAAATGCACTACAGAGAGAAGCAAAAAAAGAAGAACTTACAGCTGCGATCCCTCTTTTTTTAATCGTTGGAACATATTTCTGACATATTCCTTCATATTCCATTTTATTATTGTATTGTGCACCCCCAACATGGTTTCCTGATCTATTATAGCAAGTGACATCACAGCCCAATCTTACCATTCTAGTGCACAGCTCTTTAACCACAATTTCGACTCCACCTTCTCTGCTCAGACTCTTTTGTCCGAACATAGCAACAGACAATTTTTTTTCCATACTATCTCCATTTTTCATAATATGAACACATTTCAAATTAATTTTTATTAAATCAGATTTGAAATTATAGTAAACATTATTAGTCTTTATAACTATAGCATGAAACCCTGTTTCCTACAATCTTTTATTATTGGAAACAGGGCTCCTGTGATTAAGTTCGGCTTGCAACACCACTCTTAATATATCGCAAGAGGTACTTAATTTTTCTTAATATATTCCACCCGTATTTGCTCGGAATTTCATATATATTATTTTTCACGACATGCATGTACGCTGATCTTTTCATTGATTGCTGTTCCCATTCCCAGAAACAACCAGAAAAATGGTGTTGTACACACACTGGATGACCAGGTCAGTCCGGATATTAGATAGGCACTCACCGCAAAGAACATTGCCAGTCCCATACTCTCCTCCACTGTCTCCAATTTTCTTCTCCAATACAGCATCAAAGATCGTACCGCATAACTTCCTACAAACAGAAGCTGACACAAAACTGAAAGAATTCCTGTCTGAATCGCCATCTGAAAGTAAAGATTATGTGCATTAGTAATAAGAGTCTGAAAGAATTCACTCCCAAGCTTCGCTTTTGCTATATAATCATTCTGTGGAAATATAAGGAAAAACGTATCCGGGCCCGAACCCAACATCGGATGTTTTATCAATAACGGAATAACTCGATTCCATATATATCCCCGTCCATTCAAAAATGAATCCGAAAACAGTGAGACAGTGGCCGCATCTGCCAGTTCATCCACTTTTCCATTGATCGTCACATACTCATATTTCCCTGTTCCCAGACTGTCTGTAAAACGAAATATCACATCATTACATCGGAACTGTACATAACTGACTTCATTTTTCCGATAAACTTTGAAATGTAAACCTTTCAATTCCTGTTCTTTTGGGTCACATTCTCCCCTGTCATCGGCCCACACCACTGGTACTTTTGTTCCATCCATATAAGAAATATCCTGTACCACACCACCGGTCTCTTCATCAACGGTATAAGTCAGACGAATAGATTTCCCCTTGTACGTCAGATATACAGCATCTGTTCCTGCATATACTTCTTCCAGCGGAATCAGCTGTCTGATTCCATTTCCATCACCTGCAGCATTCCACCAGACAGCACTGAATAGCAGCAGACAGCCACAGATTCCTGGCAGCATATATTTTCTGACGCCTGCAGGTTTTTCTTTCATAAAATACCCTAGCAGTAAAATTGCACCAGCTGTGACCCAAGCTGTCCCTGATCCTGTTCCCAATAAACATACTCCTGCCACTACTGCAAGGATTCGCGAATTTTTTGTATTCCACAGCCACAAAACCGGACTCAGCATTGCAAGAAAAATACCTGCATAATCTGCATTATACAATGTCGTATATACCAATTGTCTGCCTTCTTTTGTGATTTGAAAACAAAGTCCGTCCCGAAACTGTGCATATACTTCCGGAATCAGAATATTTTTTCCAATATCTGTTTTCCATAAGTCATGCTGCACTAGCTGTGTCAGACCAATCGCACAGATCACTCCTGTCGATAGAAGTAAGCTTCCTATCACTGGCTTCAGTTTTCCGTCGCTCCGTACATACTCATATGCATACCTTGCTATCATCAGATACGCCAATAGTACTCCTATTGGTTCATATTGCTCAATCATTCCAAAAAGACTATATTCCGGATAACAGGATTTCATAGTTGATACCACTTCCACCCAACCAAGCATCAGAAGCCAGAACCATACTTTTCCAGGTTTTAGCAATCGTCCTCTGAGTCTTCGATACAAAAGACTGCATGCCATCCATATACCAAGCAAAGTGATTATTATACTTTTTCCGTTCAAAAAAATATCTGTCCAGACCTCTCGTTGCGGAAACCATGGCAATCCTGAAAACGAAATCTTTTCAGTTGTAAAGTATATGATCCACGGTAGAATTCCGGTAAGAACTATTAACGGCCACGCCTGTCTGTTCATCACCATCCCCCCACATCTGCAAATAACTTCTTTTTTATACAGAATAGCAAATACGGGACAGTTGTTCAATATTTGCAATAAAACATTTTATGGCTCATAATCCGCAATCATCTCGATGAATTCCCGCACTCTCTTCTGCTTCCACTCCGGCAGAGCATTGTAGACTCTCTGAACTGGCAATCGGCGGGCCGGCTTTTCTGGCACTTCCCCATCTTCCATGAATTCTCCCATCAGAACATCCATGGACACATCCAATACATTACATATTTTCATCAGGGTGTATACCTGTGGTCTGGTCTTTCCGCACATCATTTCGCTGATCGTAGATGCGGACAGTCCAGCCTCTCTGGCAAGGGATGACATGGTCAGTCCTTCTCTCTCACTGTACCTTCTGATCTGTTTCAAAATTCTCTCACATACCTTCTCTGGATCGTATCTCATAAGCGTGCTCCTTCCTCTTTCGATTTTTTGAAATGCATTTTCGCTTTTTCGAAAATCCTTTTCTATAATCACTTCTTTATATATAACGAGTTTGCAGCTTCGTTTTGACACTTTTTGATAAAATTTTTATTATTTATCGAGTAGAAGTTTCCTGTATAATAAAAAACGTGAATGTTGAAAATTGAAAATGCCCTGTATGCAATGCAGGTATGTCCCGGAATCAGTCAGTACAGTTCACGGCCGCCCCTGTCTAATCAAATCTGCATTCGTATAGATTTTATATTTTGCAATATCAGTACCCTTCTTGTCATCTTTCTACAATATATGTCCCATCTGCCTGCAACATAAGATTGGTATTCGCCATCTGGTGCGCCCGCATCAGTCGTCGCACATTTCTGCAATCACTTCGTTCGCAGAACTTCGTCGCCTCTTCCAGTGACAGTCCGCCTTTCATCTTGCGATCCACCAGTCTGTCCTTCAGAAATGATTCATCTGCCCCAATGAACACGCTGTCATCACACAGAGTCGCCAACTGGTTCCACGGATCTTCACTGCTCAATAACCAGTTCCCCTCCAGCACGATAATCTGCCGGTTGACCAGGACCGCATCTTCCACCACATCATGGATCGCTCTGCTGTAGATTGGCCACCGTATCTCACCACCCTTACGCAGCTCATGAATCTTGGCACGCAGTTTTTCCAGATCATAGGTCTCTGGACAACCTTTGACCTCCTTCATGGGAACAATCCTCCCCTCCACACAAGCTTCATGAGTCAGGATATACTGCTGATGATAATGAAATCCATCCAGACCGATGGCCTGTATCGGCTCCGCATCGACTTCCTGCTCTGACAGATATTCCAGAAACTGTACCAGCGTTGTCTTGCCGGTTCCAGGAGGTGCACTTAAAAATACAAGGATTCGTCTTCCCGCTTTTTTCTGCATTTCCTTCCATTTCTGCAAAAGCGGAATAAAGATCGTCTCAATGTCTTTTTCCTCATATTCTGCATGGATTTGAAATCCATTTACCTCATACGTATAAGTCTGCTTCATATAGCTTCCCTCCCTCGTATTACACCTCGATCACTTCACCCAGCGTAAACGAATAAATCAGCTTTTCCTTCACTTTCTTCCCGGTCATCATGCTCAATGCCTGTTCATAGTATTCCAGCTGCGCATGATATTTTTCCCGCAATTCTGATGCACGACGCACATAATCTGTCTTGTAATCCAGCAAAACAATCTGTCCATCCTCATAGAAAAATGCATCAATAATTCCCTGGATCAGGATCGTTTCATCCGAGTCACTTCCATCCACCTGACTGGCTGGCAAGCCCATGACAAATGGCTGTTCCCGGAAGAGCTCGCCCCTGGAAGCAGCTTCCGCCATCCGCTCCGAAAGGTCGCTTTCTGCCAGATCAAGAAGATCCATGGGATTGACTGCACGAAGTTCCTCATCTGATAGTTTTCCTGCGTCCACCAATATCTGCAGCTCTGCCTTCATCTTCGGAACATGTGATCCTCGTAATTCTATCAGATGTTCAAAATCAAGCCACTCCATCACTGTATGGTAGATGGTACCTCTGGCTGCTCCTGTCTTTTCCTCTGTCTTCTGGATAAACTGTGGAATCAGCGGAACCATGTCTGTCTCCGGATATAATTCCTCCGCTGCATCGGATTCTTCCTGCATACGCAGCTTCTTCAACTCCGTCACACTATATTTCTGCCGGGCAGTCTCCCGCATCTTCCATGGATAACTCCAGGAAAGTCGCTCATTGATCTGATTATAGAGTTCTTCATCCTTCTTACCATAGAGAAGGCTCTGCTCCAGCTCTGTTCTGGACAGTTCTCTCGTCATGGTCTGTCGGATCTGTTCCCGGATCACAGTCTCAAGAGAGACCATCTGCACATTGATCAGGGACTGTTTTCCACAGGTGTCCTCTGACAGTGCCGGGATTATCCACCTGAAATAACTGTCTGCACTGGTGATCTGTGTAAAAGACAGCTGTTCGTCTGCTTTCTCGCCCAGAACCTTTTCCGGTACCATACCAGTCAGGATCAGTTTTTCTTTTGCACGGGTCAGTGCCACATAGAGGATCCTGAGCTCTTCACCAAGACTGTCCTGCTGGTTCTGTCTACGGATCAGCCGCTTGACCAGAGTTGCTCTTCGCATACGCTGATCCAGATCCACATAGTCAAGTCCTAATCCCCAGCGATTGTGGCAGACTACTTTTTCTCTTGCATCCTGCTTATTAAAGGTCTTTCCAAGCCCTGCCGCAAATACCACCGGAAACTCCAGTCCTTTACTGTGGTGAATACTCATGATCTGAACCGCCTCACCGTTCTTACCAGTCATGGCAGCCTCACCGAAATCCATCTGATATTTCTTCATGCGCTCAATATATCTTACGAAATGAAAGAGTCCATGGTAACTGATCTTCTCATAATCTCTTGCTTTTGCCAGTAGCATCTCCACGTTGGCAAGACGTTGTTCTCCTCCTGGAAGCGCCCGAATCTGATCCAGATATCCTGTCTCTGTCAGGATCTCCCACAGCAGATCATGAACCGATGTATAGGTTGCCCGCTGCCGGTAGTTCTCCATCTGAGCAAAAAATCGCTGCAGCTTCTGACGCAGTTCCTCCTGCTCGCCGTTTTCTGCATAGGCTCTGCAAGCATCATAGAATCCCGGATGATCTTCCCCTGCCCGGATCTGTGCCAGCTCCATGGATGTGAATCCACCCAGCAATCCATGCATGGAAGCTGCCAGCGGGATCTCCTGGGTCGGATTATCAAGAATACGAAGATACGCCAGCAATGTCTCCACTTCCACAGTCTGGAAATATCCTTCTCTGGACTGCGCACAGGCAGGGATTCCTTCCTCCTGCAGCACTCTCACAAAGGTCTCGCTCCAGCCTGACATGGTGCGAAGCAGGATCACAATGTCTCCATACTGGACCGGACGGAGTTTCCCATCTTCGGTGACCTGTCCCTCTTCCATCAGTTTTCGGATCCTTCCAGCGATCAGATGTGCTTCCGCTTCCACCTTTGTCCAGCGGCATTCTGGCTCCAGCTTCTCCCATTCCTCCTTGGTAAGCACCAGTAGCTCCGGCTTTGTAGTCTCGGTCTCCGGATATATAGCTCCCGCTTTCAGAGCCGCCTCTTCATCGTATTCGATGCCGCCCACTTCTTTTCGCATGATCCGTTCAAAGATCACATTGACCAGATCAAGCACCTCTTTCCGGCTTCGGAAATTCTGATGAAGATCCACACGGACGCCACCATCTTCTGTGCCATACCGCGCGTATTTTTCCAGGAAAAGTCCAGGCTCTGCCTGACGGAACCGGTAGATACTCTGTTTCACATCTCCTACCATAAACCGATTATCCCGCCCTCTGCGGCTTTTACTGATACTGTCCAGGATTGCCTCCTGCACCAGATTGGAATCCTGGTATTCATCTACCATAATTTCTGCAAAATAATCTGCAAACAGATCTGCAGTCTCAGACGGAACCAGCTTCCCATCCACCTCGCGGGTCAGTATTTTCAATGCCAGGTGCTCCTGATCTGCAAAATCCAGAATGTTTTTTCTTCGCTTTTCCGCTGTCAGCCGTTCCATAAAGGAGAGAGTCACCTGCACATAGGTCCGTACCAGTTCTGCTGTCGCACGAAGCTGGGCAAACTGCTCCTCTGATGGAATATCAAAATACTGCTTCTGCAGATCTTTGAGCCCGTCTTTCATGACACTTCGAAGCTCCATAACCTGATCTATGAGCGCATCATCCACACCCGCCATCGCTTTAGAACGTCGGTTGGGAAGCCGCGCATAGGAGACTCCTTCCAGTCTGGTCTGAAAACACTCCACAGAATCACTTTCCACCAGATACGTAAGCTGCTGTTCATCCTGCGCCAGTGCTTCCTCATAAGCCTGCGGTCCATCAGGAAGCTGTGCAAGCTTTCTCGCCTTCTGTATCTCCGTCAGCAGATCACCCGCTGCCGTATGAAGTTCCGCAAGCAGTTCTTCCTGCCCGGCAAAATCACTCCAGCTTCCATCCTCCGGCATATCATAAGCATCTGCACAGCTCCAAAGCCACTTCTCCGGCTGAGGACTGGCAATGGCATATTCATATAATTTAAGGATCATATCCTCCAGACCATTTCCCCGGTTTCCATTTCCATAGCTGTCCGCAAAACGGATGAATGCCGGATCTTTCTGCCGATGGTATTCCTCAACGATCTGATGGGCAATGTCCTGCTTTAAAAGCTTCATCTCCCCTTCATCTGCAATGCGGAAATTAGGAGCCAGATCAATCGTATGAAAGTAATTGCGGATCACATACAGACAGAATCCATGAATCGTAGTGATCTGTGCCCGATGCACCAGAGATTCCTGTCTCTGCAGCCATTCATTATGAGGATCCTCCTTCAGCCGCTCGCTCAGTGCCTTTCCAATTCGTTCCTTCATCTCCCCGGCTGCTGCCTTGGTAAATGTGGTGATCAGCAGTCGATCCACATCCACCGGATGCTCCTTATCTGTGATCAGGGAGACGATCCGTTCCACAAGCACTGCTGTCTTGCCCGAACCGGCTGCGGCTGATACCAGAAGATTCCGGTTGCGGATATTTATGACTTTTCTCTGATCTTCTGTCCATACAACACTCATGATTCTTCCTCCTCAAGCCGTCTCCAGATCTCATCTTTATTTAATGGTGTCAGTCTGCGCTTCTCGCAGCCATCCAGGCGCCGATCAAATCCGCAGACACTGTGAAATGTACAGAACCTGCAGGCATTGTCATCCTGCAGCTCATAAGGTGCCAGACTGACCTCTCCTGCCAGGATCCGCTGTCCATATTCTGTAAGCTTTCGGTTTACATGACGGGACAGTCTAAGAAGCTCTTGTTCCTCTGCCACGGAAGATGCCGCTGTGTAAGTTCCATCCTTTTTAAGTCTTATCGGTAAAATATCGGAGGAACCATGCAATTCCTTATCCATCAGCTTCACCACCTCGGGATCTGCATTGACCAGTCCGTTGAATGCCAGCTCTTTGAGCATCCGTCGTTCGGTGTCTTCCTCTTCTTCATAATCCAGCATAGGATCTTCAATATGATAATAAAACATACCCGCCGGATGGACTTCTCCACCCTCCCGGCTCTCCATATCCATTGCCGCATTGAGATAGACTGCAAGCTGCAGCTGCAAGCCATAGTACACACTGGTCAGATCAAACCGGGTCGATCCACTCTTATAATCAATAACTCGGACATATACATTTCCCTGCTCTCTGCAGATATCCACACGATCGATCCGTCCCTTAAGTCTCATGCGTTCATCCTCTGACAACAATACCGATACACTCGGAAGCTGCTCCAGATTGCGGAAAGATACTTCTGTCTTCTCCGGCGCAAAATTACCTTTCCGAAGCTGTTTCATCAATGCCCAGGCTGTCCGCTGCCCGATCCGCTTCATGCGCTCCATGGTATAGGCATCGGTCGCTTCCTCCCCCAGACCTTTTTCTGCGCAGATCTGAAGAGCATGCTCCAGTGCCTCTTCCATCCAGGCAGTCCGCTTCTCCTCTGGTACATGAAACCAATCATATTCACTGGTCTCGATCTTATCCGAAAAATATTTAAGTGCATCGTGAAAGACATTTCCCATATCCACTGCCTGAAGACCGTATTCCTCCCGCTCCTTCAGACGCAGACCATACTGCAGGAAATGTGCATACGAACAGGCTGCAAACTGCTCCAGTCTGGTAACACTTCCCTCCAGAAGGGTTCCATACAGAGTCCTCGCCACTGCCTTTCCAATAGGTTCTTCCTTTCGACTGTAAAAGACTGCATCCATCAGGCGGTCAAGCTTCTGATTCCAGTCCGCCTGCTCCGCATACCATCTGGCCAGCATCTTCTGCTGAGCATCATAGGTTCCTTCTCTGGCTGCCTGTAAAGCCTCCGTCACATCACTTAAATTTCCTTCCGGAGAAGCCAGACGATCCAACAGCTCCTGCTCTGCCTCTGTCTCCACAGCCACCTGTGGGAACAATTCCTGCACTGAACGGATCAGATAGGACGGCCGCAGTGCATTACCACCCTCATCCGCCAGGCTCCAGGATAATTTAAGTCTCATGGAAGGCCGGGTCAGATTCACGTACATATAGTATTTCTGGATACAAGTCTCCTGCCGGGATGTGGGTGACAGCTCCACATTCTGGGATAACAAGGTCTCCCGGTCCATTTCAGAAAGAAGGCCGCCGCTGTCTTTCTGACGAGGCACACTCCCTTCATTGACTCCTGCAAAGAACAATATCTTAATGTCTTTCAGACGGCTTCGCTCCATATCCCCCACAACCACCTGATCGGTACCTGCCGGAATGAGTCCCACCTTCATCTCTGAAAATCCGGCATCCAGAAGCTGAGCATACTCCTCCAGAGAGATCTGACAGTCTCCAAGCAGCATGACCAGCTTGTCAAACAGATCCATGACCATGCCATAGATCTGGGAATACTCTTTGGCCAGACTCAGATTTCCTTCCTGCTCAAACTGCTGCTCATACTGAAGCAGATGCTCCTGAACAGACAGATCCGTCAGATATTCATAGATACTTCTGGTCATAACTTCCGCATCTGCCTTTTTATCCTTCAGGCTCTTTCGCAGTGGTTCCAGACCGGACAGTGCCTTTTCCCGAAGCGTATTGACTTCTGCCAGTTCCTCCTCTGTCATCTGCTTCAGTGGATATTTCCATTCCCTTTTCCAGCCGGAGAATCCACGGATACCTCTGGCGATTACATAATTTTCCAGCAGATCTGTCTCTCTCCTATCCACCGGCGCCATGCCGCTTCGCAGCAGACGGAACATAGATTCATAAGAAAAATCCTCCTGAACTGCCAGCAATAATGCCCGCAGAAACTCCACAAACGGATTCTTCAGCACATCCCGCTTGGCATCCATAAATCCCGGAATTCCTAATCGTGCAAAGGTCTGATCAAACAGTGGTCCATAAGTATCCAGGTCTCCAGTGACCACTGCCATCTCCCGATAGCGGAACTTCTCATCCCGTACTAATTTCAGGATCTCTCTGCTGATACACTCTACTTCTGACCGGGGTGTCCTCGCTGCAAACAATGTGACCGCATCGGTTTCTTCGTTCCAGAACCGTCTGCTGTGCCGGTAGATATGCTCCTCCAGAAATCTTAGTGCCGGTGCATCCTTATACCGCCAGATTTTATCTTTTCCAAGCATGATGGGCTTTCGAATCTCCGCGCCTGTCTGCTCAGCTACTTTTTTCAAATCCTGAATCGTCTTTTTCGTAGCATAGAAGAGCTGATGCTCCGCCTCCATCTGAAATGGCTCTTCCCTGTGATCCAGTGTCATCGTCACATACAATTCATCCGTAAGCGTCAGCAATCTTCCGATCAGCCCCAGCTGGATAGGCGTGAAGCCATGGTAGCCATCCAGAACGATCACACTGTTCCGAACTGACCGTGACTGCTCCACCGTATCCTCCAATGCTTTCAACAGCTCCTCTGCTGTCAGATATGTGTCCTTCAGATACTGACGGAAGCTTTCATAGATCACCTTCATATCCTTCAGCTTAAAATACAACTGGGGATTACTCTTATTCTGCTCCATGATCTGTGTAAGGTCTTCCGGTTCGATCCGATACTGCACGAACTCTGACAGCAGTGACTTTACCTCAGAAATGTATCCCAGCTTTCGGAGGCTTCCTCCCAGCAAGGTCAGTTCATCCTTCTTCTCCTCCGCCAGCTTTCGAAGCACCAGGCTCTTTCCCGTATCTTCCAGAATCTTCCGGTGCTCGCCGCCCACCTCTGAAAAGACCCGGTGTGCCAGACGCTCGAAGCTTAAGACATCTATATTCATGATTCCATGACGCGGATGCATCATGACCAGATCCTTCTGCGTCTGCATGGTAAACTGCTCCGGCACGATGATCAAATATTGCTTTGTCGGATGTTCCATGGATTCCTGTATGATTTTTTCAAATATATAGTGGGATTTTCCTGCTCCCGCATTTCCAAGGACCAACTGTAATGCCATATCTGCTCCCCTTTATTATATTGATTCTAATGAATAGATTCATTATACCTCATCAGCTCTACAAAAGACCAGACACCATACGGACAAAATCTGGTAAAAAATAAATCGCAGAATACGGCATCTCACTGGATGCACCTTTTCTGCGATTCAATCCTGTATTGGCTTCAGATGACGCCAATGATATTCTCTATAAAATAATATTCAAGCCAGTATGATTCACTCCCACGATCAGCCTGCGTATGCCATCACTGGAACCTCTGCAAACTGCGGCATGGATGCCAGCACCCTGGAGCAGACCGTTGTAATGTATTTACAGTCATTTTCCACACTGCCCGGCTGCTTCATATATTCCTCATGTGCTTCCTGAATATACTCCAGCATCTCGTCAGCTGTCGAAAAGCTTCTCTTATAACCGGCTCCGCCAAACACTGCCTCACCACTTCTGATATATGCCCTCAGACCATGCTTCAGATGATTCTCATAATGGCAGTGATCCTTGATATTTCCCGGATAATGAGAATTATGTGGATAAGTAAAATAATCCGCAATATAATGGAACACCTGTCCCAGATCCATCATATAATCTGCTGTATCAATAGACCAGTACCCTTCCTCTGATACCAGTGCCCGGAGCATCTCAGCCATCATATCGAACGTTCCGTCATACTCATGACGCACAGTCACGAAGGATGGTTTACAATCCGGTAAAATATTTCCAAAATAAAAGGATCTCCATCTGCGGTTCAATACTTCATGATCCATTCCCTGAATCAAAAAACCTGCTAACGCAAGATGCGATTTTTTTCTCATGTACGTCCCTCCACAAAAATGCAAATGTACCTGTCACTTGCCCAAAACCTTATCCAGCATAGCACACTTTTTTACACTTTGCACGCGATTTTGAAAAGTTTACAGAAAGTTCACATAATTCTGATATGTGCGAATATTTTTCCTTCTGATCTGAAAAAATATCTGTATCTTGTTTTATTGGAAAGGAACCCAGACATGATAACGATTACAGGAAAAGCCACACTCACATACGATCAGCCGCCCCGTATCCTGGAAGCTGCTTCTATCGTTGGACAAAAAGAAGGAGACGGTCCTTTAAGTCATCTCTTTGACTGCATTGAACCTGACCCCAAATTCGGCAAAAACACTTGGGAAGAAGCCGAGAGTGAACTGCAGCTTCGCACTGCCAGAAAAGTTCTGGAAAAATCAGGCATGACCGAGGAACAGATCCGCTATTTGTTCGCCGGAGATCTGCTGGCTCAGGGAATCGCCACTTCCTACGGAATCATGGAATTGCAGATTCCTCTGTTTGGACTGTATGGCGCCTGCTCCACCTGTGGTGAAAGCCTGGGACTGGCTTCTATAACCGTTGCCGGAGGGGCTGCTGATTGTGTCATGGCACTGACCTCCAGCCACTTTGCCAGTGCAGAAAAAGAATTTCGCTTTCCTCTGGAATACGCAGGACAACGTCCCTTATCAACTACCTGGACGGTCACCGGTTCCGGTGCCTTTGTCATTGCCGCCGAGGAACACCCCTGTGCCACTCAGGCTCACTGCTGTATCAGCGGTATTACCACCGGAAAGGTAGTGGATTATGGTATCAAAGATTCCATGCACATGGGTGCAGCCATGGCTCCTGCCGCAGCTGATACCATCCGTCAGCACCTCATCGACACCGGCAGAGATGTCTCTGACTATGACCGGATCATCACCGGCGATCTGGGAAGTATCGGACAGACCATACTCAAAGATCTCCTGTCTGACTGCGGAATTCTGCTCGGGGATCTTCATGAAGACTGTGGAATGCTGATCTTCGATCCAGATACACAGGATACTCATGCCGGAGGTTCCGGCTGCGGCTGTGCTGCAACCACTTTAGCTGCATATATTCTGCCCAGACTGATCCGCGGAGAATGGAAACGGGTACTGTTTCTCCCCACCGGTGCACTGCTGTCCAAAGTCAGCTTCAATGAAGGACAGAGTATTCCCGGCATCGCACACGCGGTAGTGCTTGAGCATTGCTGAGCATGAAGATCCATACACCGACTCACAACTATACAATTCAGGAAAGGAATATTTATATGAAGATCAATGAAGAACAGAAACAACAATATCAGGAATATGTCAAGCAAGTCACGCCCACCCACAATCTTCCCAAAGAAGTGGGAAAAGCCTTTCTGACCGGCGGACTGATCTGTGTGCTTGGGCAGTTTCTGCAAAATACGGGTCTGAATATAGGAATGGACCAGAAGACTGCCAGCACCTGGTGCTCAATCCTTCTGGTCCTTCTCAGTGTTCTGTTAACCGGATTTAATATCTATCCTTCTATTGCCAAATGGGGAGGTGCTGGTGCACTGGTCCCCATCACCGGCTTTGCAAACGGAATCGCTTCGTCTGCCATTGAATATAAAAAAGAAGGACAGGTCTTCGGTATTGGTTCTAAAATCTTTACGATCGCAGGTCCTGTCATCCTCTATGGAGTCTTTACCTCCTGGATCCTTGGCTTGATCTACTGGGTGATCACTCTCTGAAATTACTCCTCTGCCCGTACTGCCCAACGCATTTTTGTAGAACGGGCCCGTGGATTCCGCACACATTCTTCTGCGGACGGGCGTACCACATCTTTGGAGTACTCTTCATAGATACCCGCACGGTATCCTTCCTTGAGTGCCGCTTTCACCAGCTTGTCCTCGCCTGAATGAAAAGTCAGGATAGCAGCCCGTCCCCCCGGCTTCAATGCACCTGGAAGTTTCTCCATAAATTCATACAACACTTCAAATTCCTGGTTCACATCGATCCGCAATGCCTGAAATACTCTCTGACAGGTCTTTTTCACAGTCTCTTTTTTCTCTTTTTCCGGCAAAAAATCTAACGTTTTTTCAATGATCTCCCGAAGCTTTGTGGTCGTATCCACACGATGTCCCCGTCGGATCTCATCCGTAATGGCTTTTGCCAGTTCCTCACAGTATGGCTCGTCAGAATTCTCATAGAGCATTCCTGCCAGTTCTTCTCTTCCAATAGTGTCCAGACGTTCTGCTGCGCTGATTCCTTTCTGCTGATTCAGGCGAAGATCCAGCGGTCCATCCACCTTAAAAGAAAATCCTCGCTTCGGGTTATCGATCTGCATAGAAGATACGCCAAGATCTGCCAGAATAAAATCAAATCCGCCTACCTCTTTTGCGATCTCATCAATGGTACAGAAATTCTGAAGTTTGATCGTCAGCATATCCTCACCAAACCCTTGCTCCTCCAGACGTTTTCTGGTCTTTGCCGACTCTTCCGGGTCCACATCCGTGGCATACATATGCCCTTTTCCCTGCAGACACTGCAACATGGCTTTCGTATGACCGCCATAGCCAAGAGTCGCATCAAATCCGATCTGTCCCGGCTGGATCTTCAGAAAATCCAGGATCTCATCCACCATAATAGAGATATGCATTCCTGCCGGAGTATTTCCCTTCTGGATCACATGCTGGATCGTATCCTGATATTTTTCAGGCTGCAGCTCCTTATATTTTTCTTCAAATTTCTTCGGGTATTTCCCCTTATACCGTACACGGCGCTTATGCGGCGTCTGTGAATTCTGTTCCATATTCATCCATTCCTTCTCATCAAAAATCTGTGATCATGCGTTTTTTTCAAAAGAAATAAAGACAAGCGAACTAAGCAATAACATATAGGGATAAAACAGCAACGGTAAAATATCAAATGCATTGATCGTTTCACCAAGTCCTGTTGCAGCTGAGATCGCAACTAGCATCTGTGCTCCATAGGGAAGGATTCCCTGGAAAACACAGGAAAACGTATCCAGGATAGATGCTGCTTTCTTATTGCTGATTCCGTAATTTCCTGACATTTCCTTCGCAATCGGATTGGCCATAACGATCGCAACCGTATTATTTGCTGTTGCAATATCCATCAGACCAACCAGCAGCCCCATTCCAAGAAGTCCGCCTTTTCTTCCCTTGAATACCTTTTTTATCCAGTATAACAGAGCTGCAAATCCACCGTATTCTTTGATCAGGGCACAGATTGCAGCTACCAGTAAGGCAACCATACTGGTTTCAAACATTCCTGCCGCACCATCTCCCATATTTCCAAGCAGATCTGTTGGCACTATCATTCCGGTTGCTATCATGATGATGGATCCACTTACAATACCCGTGATCAGTACCAGAAATACATTCAGACCGATGATTCCTCCTGCCAGTACCAGAATATAAGGAATCGTCTGTATCAGATGATATTCTTCCTGAACAAAGCCACCACTGTAGTTCTTTACAGATAACATGCAGATTATGACCAGACTGGCAACTGCTGCCGGAAGTGCAATGAAGAAATTCTCCTTGAATTTATCTGTCATTTTACAACCTTGTCCATTACATGCGGCAATTGTCGTATCAGATATGAAAGACAGATTATCTCCAAACATTGCACCTCCCATTACTGTAGCAATACAAAGTGGTGTGGAAAATCCAGAAGCTCTGGATACCGCTATTCCAATGGGAACGATCAGTGTGATTGTTCCAACGGATGTTCCCATGGCCAGAGAGACAAAGCAACTCACAACAAACAGAACAATCACTGCAAACTGAGGTGGGATCAGCGACAATATAAAATATGCCACACTGTTGGCAGAGGATCTTCCGACTACTCCCACAAAAATTCCTGCCAGCATAAATATAATGATCATTGTAATAATATTAGGGTCACTGATTCCCTCGCCCATTACTTTTAGTTTGTCATTCAATTTGAGTGACCGGTTCTGCAGACATGCAACAAACAATGCCATCAAAAATATAACGACAACAGGGATTTTATAAAATCCCATCTCAATCTCCAGGCCATATTCAAATAATATACCCAGACCTAAATATAAGACTACAAACACTGCAATTGGTAATAATGCTTTTGCATTTCTTTTTTCCATGTATCTAACCCTTCCTTTAAACCCTTTGTTCTCTAATATACCAAAAAAATGCAGGTTTGCAAATCATAAAATATTCTGATTAACTTCTGATCAGTCATGTTACAGATAAGGTAGTTATAAACAGCTGCGCTTAACTCCAACAAATACAGCTGAAGATCTGGGATGAAGCCAATACTCGGTGAGGGCTGCGCTGAAATTTTCTTCTCCTGATCCATCCAGTGCGGTATCTGCAAAACATCTCCACTCATACTCTGGCGGAAGCTTTGGCAGCTCAAACTTCTGCTTCTCCCAATACACATTCAGTGCCAGATATACAAGGTCTTCTCCCTGTGCAGTCTTGCCTGCATAGCAGACTGCCAGAGCCTTTGTATCCTGGTCAATGGCACGCTCCCACGGTCGGTCCGTATGAACACTGACTGCTGGAAAACCGGTCTCTGACAATCCCTGATCGCTCCGAATCACCGCATGTTCTCTTCTGAACCAGATCATTTTTCTGAAAAATTGATAAAGCTCCTGGTTCATATCCAGCCGTGTCCAGTCCAACCAGGAGATCTCATTATCCTGACAATAGGGATTATTGTTGCCAAAACGGGTGTCTCCAAATTCATCTCCCGCAAGAAACATGGGTGTCCCACGGCTGCACATCAAAGTCATGCAGGCATTTTTCATCATTCTGAGACGGAGTTTGCGGATCTCAGGATCCGTGGTCTCTCCTTCCACTCCACAGTTCCAGCTTCGGTTATCATCTGCTCCATCAGAATTGTTCCATCCATTGGCTTCATTATGCTTTCCATTATAAGAATACAGATCCCAGAGAGAAAAGCCATCATGACAGGTGAGGAAATTAATGGAAGAATCATATCCTTTATACTGACCGGTATACAGATCCAAAGAGCCGGTAAGTCTGTTTGCTGCTGCCTGGGCAAACCAGTAGTCTCCTTTCAGAAAGCTTCTCATGTCATCCCTGTATTTTCCATTCCATTCTGCCCAGCGGGTATAAGCAGGAAAACTGCCCACCTGATAAAGTCCACCGGCATCCCAGGCTTCCGCAATCAGCTTCACATTTCGAAGAACAGGATCTCCGGCCAGATTTTTCAAAAGAGGTGGCTGATTCATAGGCGAACCGTCTTCATTTCTCCCCAGAATACTGGCCAGATCAAACCGAAAACCATCCACATGGTATTCAATCGTCCAATACCGCAGACATTCAAGTATCATCTGCTGCACCACCGGATGATTACAGTTCAGTGTATTACCACAACCACTGAAATTATAATACCAGCCTTCAGGTGTCAGCATATAATAAACTCTGTTATCAAACCCTTTGAATGAGAAGAACGGTCCTTTTTCATTTCCTTCTGCTGTGTGATTAAATACAACATCCAGAATCACCTCTATGCCATTAGCATTCAGTTCACGAATCAGGTTTTTCAGTTCATCGCCTTCCCGATTGAACTCTTTATCTGCAGTATAACTGGTATTCGGTGCAAAAAAACTCACGGGATTATATCCCCAGTAGTCCAGAAGCGTCCTGCCGTTGACTTCACGCCTTCCCATGGTCTCATCAAACTCAAAGACAGGCATCAGTTCTACCGCAGTGATTCCAAGTTCCTTCAGATACGGGATTTTTTCTTTGATTCCTGCAAAGGTTCCCGGATGACTGACTCCAGAAGAGACATCCTTCGTAAAACCGCGGACATGAAGTTCATAAATGATCAGATTCTGAATGGGTCTGACCGGATCCACATGATTTCCCCAGTCAAAGTCATTGACCACCACCCGCGCCCGATATTCATGATCCTGATTAGGCTGTTCGCCCCATATGCTCTGACCGGTGACCGCTCTTGCATAAGGATCCAGAAGCGGCTTCGTTTTATCAAAAATCAGACCTTTTTCCGGTATGCAAGGACCGTCCACCCGATAAGCATACTCAAAATCACAGATATCCAGATCAAAAACAATCATGGAATACACACTTCCGATCCGGTAGTGTTTCGGGAAAGGCAGAATCGCATAAGGTTCCTTTTCTCCCCGGTGATATAGAAGAAGCTCCACGGCCGTGGCTTCCAAAGAACAGACTGTAAAATTTACGCCTTCCCTGAGAGCCGTTGCTCCGTTAATCCCATAAAACCCAGGACGTACATCATATCCATTGACTTTATCTAAAGGTATGAGATGCTTTTCCTCTGCTGCAACCATTTTCTTCCCGTCCATAATTTGATTCCTTTCCATCTAGTTTTGATTTATTTTAGACAAAAATACCCCATTGGTTTCCCAACGAGGCATCAAAGATATTTTACTCTACTTTTGAAAACTGATCTTTACCAACTGAGCACAGAGGACACTCAAAGTCTTCCGGAACATCCTCCCATTTGGTACCTGGTGCAATGCCGCCTTCCGGATATCCTTGCTCCTCATCATATTCCCATCCACAAACGTCACATACATATTTCATTACGAGTTCCTCCTTTTCAAAATCATTTTTTATAATAGTATTTGTTACTAATATTGATTATATATCTTCCTTGCTTTTGTCAAGGAAAAATAATAATTATTCCTGTTTTGGCTTCCCATTGGTGTGATTCTCTATCTGCAGCTGCTTCTCCAGCACCGACTGCTTGGCAAGAATGACATTGACCTTATCGTATAGATCCTCAATCATAATCTCTGTTTTTAAGTTGACCTTGTAATCGTTTTCAGCTCTGCGACGATCCTTTTCCTCTTGACGGTTCTGGCTCATCATGATCAACGGGGCCTGGATTGCCGCTACGCAGGAAAGAACCAGATTAAGCAGAATAAACGGATACGGATCAAATGCCTTGGATGCCAGCACGGCATTGACGATCATCCAAAGAACAAGGACACCAGTAAAAGAAAAAATGAATGCCCAGCTCCCTGCAAATTTTGCAATTGCATCTGCTGCACGCTGCCCCAGGGTGTACTTTTCCTTGCCACTTTCAGGACTGACTGAAATCTTACTGTCCGCCAGCAGATTCAGCACCTCTTCGTCAGTCATATCATGGCGGATATCCTTAAGTACCTCTTTTAACAGCTTTCTGTTTTCTTTCATGATAATATCTCCCCTTCATCAGATCAGTGCCGGTGTCTGTGCCAGAATTGATACAATCGCAACTGCCGCCAGAATCACAACAACTATCACCACTACCATTATGATTTTTCTTTTCATGATACACCTGCTCTTTCTTATACGTATGAAACACCTGCAAAACATTTCTAATAACCATGTCGATATTCTGTGACCAGCACGATTATCTGCCCTCAGTATAAATCACCTGTCCCACTGCGTCAACGACCATCATTTCACATTATTTGTCTTGACTTTCCTTATTCTTTATCGTATTATTTGATACAGTTCAAAAAAATACTATTTAAAGGGAGGTATCTATGACTCCATCGACATTTGTAGCTTTTTTTCATGATGTATTGAATGCTTACAATAAAATGTGTGAACCTATTCTTCACGAATTTGACATTCCACAGGTATCTTTTGACATTTTGATGTTTCTCAACAACAATCCTGAATTATGTACTGCCCAGCAGATAAGCGAATTTCGGAAAATAAAAAAGAACTTAGTGTCTGTCCATGTTGATAAACTGGTAACTGCCGGTTATCTGCAAAGAGGATCCGTGACCGGAGACAGACGAAAGGTTTTACTCTCCTGCACCGAAAAGGCGCAGCCAATTCTGAAAGCCGGACTGGAAATGCAGAAGAATTTCAATCAGAAGCTTACTCGGAATATCCCTGAAGAACAGATACACGTTTATAAAGAAATCATTGACTCTATGGCAGTGAATGCATGCCAGATGCTGAATGAATAACACAAAATACCAAAAGGAGGTACTATCCATGCAGGATAACAAAAATTTTCTGGGGACAGAACCGATCGGAAAATTGCTTCTTAAGCTGTCTATCCCGACCGTAATCGCCCAGCTTATCAATATGCTTTATAATATTGTAGACCGCATCTATATCGGTCATATACCAGGCAACGGCAGTCTGGCTCTCACCGGAGTCGGAGTCTGTATGCCAATCATCATGATTGTTTCTGCTTTTGCGGCACTGGTCAGCTCCGGTGGTGCACCAAGAGCATCTATTTATATGGGAAAACGGGACAATCAGTCAGCAGAACAAATATTAGGCAACTGCTTCGTTCTCCAGATTGTTGTTTCCTTTATTCTGACTGCTGTCTTACTGATCTGGAGTGAAGATATATTACTGGCTTTTGGTGCAAGTGAAAATACGATCAGCTATGCAGTTGATTATATGCATATCTATGCGATCGGTACGCTATTTGTTCAGCTGACTCTTGGTATGAATGCTTTTATTACTGCACAGGGCTTCACAACAACTTCTATGGTTTCCGTTCTGATCGGTGCTATTTGCAATATTACGTTGGATCCTATATTCATCTTTGGTTTTCACATGGGTGTAAAAGGTGCAGCCCTGGCAACCGTTCTGTCACAGGCGGTTTCCACAATCTGGGTAATCTTTTTCCTTTGCGGTAAAAAAACACAGCTTCATCTTAGGAAAAAATATATGCATCTGAAATCCAAGGTCATTATTCCTTGCGTTACACTTGGACTTGCTGCTTTCATTATGCAGGCAAGCGAAAGTGTTGTAACGGTTTGCTTTAATTCATCTCTGCTCCGTTATGGCGGAGATATTGCAGTCGGAGCCATGACCATTTTAACCAGCGTGATGCAGTTTGCTATGCTGCCTCTTCAGGGAATCGCACAGGGATCACAGCCTATTTCCAGTTATAATTACGGAGCTAAAAATGCGGACAGGGTAAAGAAAACATTCCGTTTACTGCTGACTACCTGCTTAACCTACTCCATATCACTCTGGGCAGCTGTACAGCTTGTTCCCGAAATATTTGTAGGCATCTTTACTGCTGATGCAAGTCTCGTTGACTTTACTGCACCAATGCTGAAAATCTACCTGGGCGGTCTGTTCCTGTTTGGTATCCAGATCGCATGCCAGATGACATTTACCTCCCTTGGCAAAGCAGCCAACTCCATCATTGTTGCTGTTGTCCGAAAATTTGTATTATTGCTCCCGCTTATTTATATCATGCCGCACATGGTATCCAACCCAACCACAGGCGTATATATGGCAGAGCCAATCGCTGATATTATTGCTGTACTCTTTACATCCGTTTTATTTTCAGTACAGTTTAAAAAAGCACTCGCAGAGATTCAGAAGTAAATTATGTAAAAGGACGGCTCAACGCCAGGAATTTTTTATCTGACTGAATACTCTGTGTCAGAAACTGACCGTCCCGAAACAGAGCATAGGTCGTGACTGGCGCAGGTACATTCTGTGCAGATTCTTTGTCAGTGATGTGGATAGCTTTGAACGGAATACCATGTTCCTTCGCCGCCTGCTGTACCCAATATTGAATGCTTGTGCGATTGCGAACCGACCAGCTGATAAAGCCCAGCAGGGCAAGAATCATCAAAGTTGTCGCCGTAGTTATGGCATTTCCAAAATAGAGTTTCATTCTCACTTTCCTCCTTCAAAAAAAGACGCAGCGCATGACCGGCTTTGCGATCAGCACTGCGTCTTGGCACCGCACCACGGGCATAAAACCCAGCGTTTTTCTTCTTCGCCATCTTTCATGTTGTTCTTTCCTTCTTTCTGTAACCAGCCTCAACCTTGGCAATAAAGTGATCAATATGTGTCGCCAGCAAAGAAGAAACCGATTCTTTTTCCTCTGCACCGTCATAGACACTGTATAAAAGATACATTGGGCCATAGAATTCCAATGCCAGCTGCATAGCGTCCTCATCAGAATCTGCCAGCTTTCGGAAGATTGCTGCCATATACTCCAGAGGCCCGCCAGCGAGATAGTCGTGATGGAGCTGTGCAAGCTTTGGATCACGGTATTGCTCCAGCGTCAGCATTTTACGGAAATTGGAGGAAAACGGCTCC
>ERZ773248.194-NODE-194-length-91998-cov-14.592139_pt1 | contig 91998 bp, 83 predicted proteins | sample MGYA00580518_ERZ773248 | MGnify/ENA primary metagenome ERZ773248 (study PRJEB29015, sample SAMEA2737762) | human gut metagenome | biome: human gut; feature: human-associated habitat; material: faeces | place: China | collected 2012 ...
TTCTAACGAAGCACTTACCAGGATTAAGACAGAATTCATCTGCTCTATCTGAAACTTTTTTAATTTCAGATAATAAAATTTGTTTTACCTGTTTGGGTTTCATATGTGACCTCCTTGTAATCAAGATTTACTTAATTACAAGGGCCGCTCTCGCAACTTCTAAATATAATCAGTAGCGAGAGCGGCCACACATTTTTGTGTTCCTGTCAAGCTTTTGATAAAAAAAGACCCCAGTATTATTTTCTAATACTGAGATCTTGATTTGTCATGTTAACTTAATGACATTGCGCCAGGGGGCGACTCTTTTTTTGCTAAAACTGCTATATGCTTTTATACGCTTACAGCATAATATACTTCAGTACAAAAAGTACTGCCAGAATATAAAGCAGTGGACTGATCTTCTTTTCGTTTGCCTTACCACATACCAGATTGATCACTACATAGGAAATGATTCCTAAAGAAATACCTTCAGAAATACTGTACATAAAAGGCATTGCAATGATACCGATGTATGCAGGAATGGATTCCGTATAATCATTAAAATCAATTTTAAGAATAGATGAGATCATTAAAAATCCTACAACGATCAGCGCCGGTGCTGTTGCAAAGGACGGGATCGCAAGGAAGATCGGTGATAAGAACAGGGACAGTCCAAAAAGGATAGCTGCAACTGCAGCGGTCAGTCCGGTTCTTCCGCCTTCTGCTACGCCGGAAGCACTTTCTACGAACGTAGTTACAGTAGATGTACCAAACATAGCACCTACAGTAGTACCAATGGCGTCAGACATAAGAGCGCCGCGGATCTTTGGAAGCTTGCCGTCTTTGTCCAGCATATCTGCCTTGGAAGCAACACCGATCAGTGTTCCTAAGGTGTCAAACAGGTCTACAAACAGGAATGCAAATACAACTACAAAGAAATCCAGTGAGAACAGACGGCTGAAATCCATCTTCAAAAAAGTTGGGGCCATGCTTGGAATCGCAATCCCATTGGAAAAATCCGGGAGAAGGCTGTAAGCTCCTGCCTCCGGGTTTACCTGGTAGATACCTGCTAACTGGCAGATGATGCCTAAGATCCATGTAGCAAGGATACCCCAAAGGATACCTCCCTTTACCTGTTTTACCAGTAAAACAGCTGTGATCAAAATACCGATCAATGCTAACAGGACTGTGATTCCCTCTGTAGAAAATGTACCATTCTGAACAGCTGCCTTAAAGGAATAAAGACCTACCAATGTAGCTCCGTCTACTACGATCTTTGCGTTCTGCAAACCGATAAAAGCGATAAAAAGACCAATACCGGCAGATACAGAATGTTTCAGTGTCATTGGGATAGCATTGAAGATTTTCTCACGTACATTGGTCAGTGAAAGAAGAATGAAAATGATACCTTCTGCAAATACAGCCGTTAAAGCCATTTCCCATGAATAACCCATCTGTAAAACTACGGTATAAGCAAAATACGCATTTAAGCCCATACCAGGTGCCAGTACAAATGGATAGTTTGCCATAAATGCCATACATAAGGTAGCAAACAATGCTGAAACTGCAGTTGCTGTAAAAACAGCACCGCTATCCATACCTGTAGCGCCTAGGATACCCGGATTAACAGCCAGGATATAGGCCATGGTCATGAAGGTGGTAATTCCCGCTAACACCTCTGTTTTGACGTCTGTGTGGTTTTCCTTCAGGTGAAACAATTTTTCCAGACTCATATAAGATCCTCCTTCTCATATATTGATCTCTGATCATTAATCTTTGGTGATCACCAAAGATCAGTTCTTCTTTCCGGCTTTTTAAGAAGTCCCCTGCCTCCTTTTCCCCGACCGCCAGAAATCAGAATTTTTTTATATTTGCATTTTAGCACTTTTTTAATATTTTGTATATACAAAATAAAAATTTCTAATGTTCAAAATGAATCTTTATATATAAATATGAAATTTTTGTTCATTAATCCACATTTTTTCCTGTTGCAAAGCTTTTTACAATTTCTGTAAGGATCTGGACAGTCTGTTCCATAGACTCCACACATACATATTCATACTTTCCATGGTAATTGTGTCCCCCTGTGCAAAGGTTGGGGCAGGGCAGTCCCATATAGGATAATCTGGCGCCGTCTGTTCCCCCGCGTACTGGAGAGATCACCGGTTCAACGCCGTTTTTCTTCATGGCTTTCTCTGCAATATGGATCAATTCCATATGGGGTTCTATCTTCTCTTTCATATTATAGTAAGAATCTTTTACTGCAACAGTTACTGTACCTGCTCCGTATTTTACATTTAAAAACTCAGCTGCTTTTTCGAAAAATGCCTTTTTCTGTTGGAATTTCTCCCGGTCATGATCCCGGATGATATAAGCCATCTGGGTGCATTCTACATCGCCTTCCATACGGTCTAGATGATAAAAGCCTTCGTAGCCTTCTGTATACATAGGATTTTCAAATGCCGGAAGCAAAGCCTGAAATTCCATAGCTACCAGCAATGCATTTTTCATTTTTCCCTTGGCGCTTCCCGGGTGGATACTCTTTCCCTGTATCACCACATGACCAGAAGCCGCATTAAAATTTTCATATTCCAGTTCGCCTAAAGCTCCTCCGTCTACTGTATAAGCCGCCTCTGCCCCAAAATCTTCTACATTGAAGAAATCAGCACCTCTTCCCACCTCTTCGTCCGGCGTAAAAGCAATGCATATCTTTCCATGCTTTTCTTCCGGATGGCTTAAAAACCAAGCTGCCATAGTCATGATTTCTGCTATACCTGCTTTATCATCTGCTCCTAAGAGTGTAGTTCCATCTGTAGTGATCAGTGTTTTTCCCTTATACTTTTTTATTTCCGGAAAATCAGAAGTAAGGAGCCAGATATCCTTTTCTTTGTTTAAGCAGATATCACAACCATCATAGTTTTCTACTAACTGAGGCTTTACATCTTTGCCTGAAAGGGCCGGTGACGTGTCCATATGGGCGATAAAGCCTAATGACATAACTGTCTCTTCTGTATTTGCCGGGATCTCACCGTAAATATATCCATGTCCGTCCATACGCACATTGGATATACCCATTTCCTTTAATTCTGCAGCAAGAAGTATACTAAATTCTAACTGCTTCTTTGTACTTGGAACCTGTTCTTCCTCTTCTTTTGACTGGGTATCATAGGAAATATAGCGTAAAAAGCGTTCCGTAACAGAATGATCTGTTCTTTTCATTTTATTGTCCTCCACAAACATATTTATATCATAATTTTACCACGAATCTATTCATTATGCAAAAAGGACAGCCAGTCTTTCGATCCAGCTGCCCCAAATACAGATCCTTCATATTTACATTTATTCCGGTTTTACCGGTTTACCAGTTCTTCTGTGATCTCTTCCCAGGTAACACCCTTTTCTGCCATTAATACCATCATATGGTACAGAAAATCAGAAATCTCATATTTTACTTCTTCCGGATCCGGATTCTTGGCTGCAATAACGATCTCTGTAGCTTCTTCTCCTACCTTCTTTAAGATCTTATCAATTCCTTTGTCAAAAAGATAGTTTGTATAAGAGCCTTCCTTTGGATGCTTCTTGCGGTCTAAGATCACATTGAAAACATCTTCAAATACCTTTAATGGATTGGTCTCTTTATATTCCTTTTCTGCCAGCGTGGTGTAGAAGCAGGAACGATTTCCAGTGTGGCAGGCTGCCCCGATCTGTTTTACAGTTGCAAGCAGGGTATCATTGTCACAATCAATCTTTAAGGATTTTACATACTGGAAATGTCCGCTGGTCTCTCCCTTTACCCACTGTGCCTGACGGCTGCGGCTGAAATAAGTCATACGGCCGGTAGCCAGTGTATTGTTAAATGCATCCTCATTCATATAGGCTAACATTAACACTTCGTTGCTCTTATAATCCTGAACGATCACCGGGATCAGTCCGTCACTGTTTAACTTAAAATCCTTCCAGTCTACAGAAGATTCAAAGGTATCCACAGAGATCCCCGCTGTCTTTAAAGACTGCTTTATGGTCATGGAAGAATCCATGTTATCTTCTGTAAAGGTAAGAACTGCACCGCAGATATTTCCACAGCCAAAGGCATTTTTCAGACTTTCTGCTGTATCTTTGGCATCGTCCTTTGCCTGTAAGAAGAATAAAAATGATGCCTCACTGTCGCTGATAGAAGCCATTTCCAGTAAAGAGGGCACACTGCCTGCTGTATTAAGAAGCATAACAGATGCGCCTGCTGCCTCATAGTCCTTTACACTGTCAATATATTCGTCTGTTGGCAGATAAGCGTAAATTTTCTCTTTTCCAAAGCGGCCCGAAGCCTCTTTGATCATATCTGTGTTTTCTTCTTTGCTCATGTCTAAAAATACAGCACTGGCTCCTGCATAAAGATATTTCTTTACATCTTCCATGCGCTTTACTCTGCCGCCTGCAATAACCGGGGCATCTGCTTCCCTGCACACCTCTTTGATCACTGCAATGGCAGCCTCATGATCCTCATCTGTTACAGACCGGTCATAGACCAGTATCTCGTCAACCCCATTATCACAGCAGTGCTTTGCCATCTGTGGCACAGCCTGTGTATAAGTCCTCTTTCCATCCCAGCTGCTAATGCGTCCTTCCTGATAGCCAAAACCTGCGATCAGTTTTTTATTATCCATTTTCATTTACTCCTTGTCCGTTCATTTTTCAAAACGGCAGACTGCTTCTTCTAAGTCCACCCGGTTTTCATAAAGAGCTTTTCCGATGATCGCTCCTGAGATCCCTGCATCATAAAGAGACTGCAGATCTTCCATACAGGATACGCCTCCAGAAGCAATAATGTCAAGTCCTGTTTCCAGAGTCAGTTTCTTTGTTGCCGGGATATTTGGACCTGAAAGCATACCATCTCTGGAAATATCTGTATAAATAATGTGCTTTACACCGTATTCTTTCATTTTCAGGCAAAGTTCTGTAGCTGTAACTGTACTTACCTGTTCCCATCCCTGGATCGCAACCATGCCATCTTTAGCGTCAATGCCTGCTGCAATAGCATCTGCTCCGAATTTCTCCACCATATCTTTTAAAAACTCCGGCTCTTCTACTGCCTTTGTTCCTATGATCACACGCTTTACCCCTAAAGAAAGCATATTTTTAACAGCTTCTTCAGAACGGATCCCGCCGCCGATCTCCACAGGGATATTCACAGAAGAAACTATCTTTTTAATGGTCTCTTCATTCACAGAACGTCCTGCCAGTGCACCATCTAAATCTACCAGATGTAAAAAAGTGGCTTTTTTTTCCTGCCAGAGAGCTGCAATCTCCTCTGGATGCTCAGAATATACGGTAATATTTTTAAATTTCCCCTGGCACAGGCGGACACATCTTCCATTTTTCATATCAATTGCCGGATACAGCTGCATAATTTGTCTCCTTTTTCTCTTTTATGTACTCTCGGAATCTTTTTGTACTTGATTTTGTGAAGATTTTTTCTACAGGCTTCCCTTTGTAGATAATACATCTGTCAGACGGGGATCATAACCGGTTGCCTCATCCAGTGCCTTTGCAAATGCCTTAAAAGCCCCTTCAATGATATGGTGATTGTTGCTTCCGGACATCTGTCGCAGATGAAGGTTCATTTCTCCGCCATATGATACTGCGTAGAAAAATTCCCGCACCATTTCTGTCTCCAGATCACCAACTTTTTCCCGGTCAAGATTTAAATCATAGACCAGATAAGGTCTTCCGCAAAGATCCAGGGCACAGATAACTAATGCCTCGTCCATAGGAAGAATCTGGGAGCCATAACGGCAGATGCCTTTTTTATCACCTACTGCCTGGCGGATCGCCTGTCCCAGAACGATTCCCGTATCCTCAATGGTATGATGGGTATCTACCTCCAGATCCCCATTTACCTGAAGATCCAGATCAAAAAAACCATGACGAGAAAAACTGTTTAACATATGGTCAAAAAAACCGATGCCTGTATGGATATTGGCTTTTCCGCTGCCGTCCAGGTTTAAGGTCATTTTTATCTGTGTTTCATTGGTATTTCGTGTGATCTGCGCAATGCGTTCCATATTCCTGTACTCTCCTTTATCCGGACCTTTTAACTCCTCTGATATTGAATTGCTGCGTGCTTTGCACTCTCGCAATTATTAATGTCCTCTCGGCGTCTCTCATGCACCTGCCTTTGTGGCTGAGATTCCGAGAGAACATATCATTCAAATCTTACCCTTACAGAATTTGCATGTGCAGTCAGATGTTCTGCCTCTGCAAAGTCCTCAATATCCCTGTGAGCCTTTTTCAGGGCTTCTCTGGAATAATAGATAATGCTGGATTTCTTAATAAAGTCGTCTACACCTAAAGGTGAGAAGAATTTCGCTGTCCCGTTAGTAGGAAGGATATGGTTTGGTCCTGCAAAATAGTCTCCCAGCGGCTCAGAGCTGTATTCACCGATAAAAATAGCTCCTGCGTTGCGGATCTTTGTCATTACTTCAAAAGGATTCGCCGTTACCAGCTCCAGATGTTCCGGAGCAATGTTATTGGCTGTTTCAACTGCTTCATCCATGGTATCCACTACCAGGATATAGCCGTAGTTATCCAGAGATTTCTTTATGATCCCACTTCTGGATAATACCTGTAAAAAGCCATCCACTTCTTTAGAAACTTTCTCAGCCAGCTCCATGCTGGTGGTAACTAAAATAGCACTGGCTAACTCATCATGCTCTGCCTGGCTTAACAGGTCAGCTGCCACATATCTTGGATTTGCTGTTTCATCTGCTACTACTAAGATCTCACTTGGTCCTGCGATACTGTCAATGCTTACATGGCCGTATACAGCCTTTTTTGCAAGCGCAACAAAGATATTTCCAGGTCCTACGATCTTGCTGACTCTTGGAATAGACTCAGTGCCAAAAGCAAGGGCTGCGATGGCCTGGGCACCGCCTACTTTATAAACTTCCGTAGCGCCAGCCAGATGCGCTGCTGTTAAAGTAACAGGATTTACCTTTCCATCCTGACCAGGAGGTGTGACCATTACAATACGCTTAACACCTGCTACCTCTGCCGGGATAATGTTCATAAGTACAGAAGAAGGGTACGCTGCTTTTCCGCCTGGTACATATACACCTGCACTCTCTAAAGCAGTGATCTTCTGTCCTAAGATCGTACCGTCAGGCTGGGAATCAAACCAGCTGTTCCTTCTCTGTTTTTCATGGTAACGGCGGATGTTTTCCATGGATTTTTTCATTACTTTCAGCAGGTGGGGATCAACTTCTTCCATAGCTTCTTTAATCTCAGCTTCTGTTACCCGGATATTTTCTGCATTGATCTGTGCTTTATCAAATTTTCTGGTATAATCAAAAACCGCCCTATCACCCTCTGCTTTTACCTTATCTACGATCTCCTGCACGGTTTCTGTATAGGCATCATAGTTATTTGGGTCTCTTTTTAACATATCTGCCAGAATATTTTTCATAGATGCTTCGTCTAACTTTACGATCCTCATTTGTCCGCCCTCTCTTTTTCTTTTAAAAGTCCCTGAAAATCTTTGATGATCTTTGTGATCCGCTCATTTTCTGTCTTCATGCTTACCTGGTTGACTACCATACGTGCTGAAAGGTCACAGACCTCTTCTAAAACTACTAATCCGTTTTCCCTCAGGGTAGAACCTGTCTCCACGATATCCACGATCACCTCTGAAAGCCCTACAATAGGTGCCAGCTCAATAGAACCGTTTAACTTAATGATCTCTACAGTCTGGTATTTCTGATTATAGAAATAATCTTTTGCAATATGGGGATATTTGGTAGCTACGCGGATCAGCTCGTGATGCTTTAAACGTTCCCTGGCTGACTCAGGCCCGCAGACACACATCCTGCATTTTCCCATCGCCAGGTCCAGTACCTCATAAAGTCTTCTTCCTTCCTCCAAAATGGTATCACGGCCTACAATGCCAATGTCTGCAGCACCGTACTCTACATAAGTAGGAACGTCATTTGCCTTGGCTAAAAAGAAACGGATGCCCAGATCTTCATTTACAAAGATCAGCTTTCTGGAGTTTTTGTCCTTCATCTCCTCACAGGAAATGCCGATCTGCTCAAACATATCCATTGCCTTTAAAGCCAGACGGCCCTTGGCTAATGCTATGGTAAGATATCTCATAATCTCCTCCTTTATATCCGTATGTTTTCCGGGTATCCTATAAGATCCCCCTGACTCCGTATGCAGATACAGGAGTTTCATCTACATTTCCTGTGAGCATATCAAAGGCAGTTACTGTATTCCCTGCATCCTTCAGGCAGAGGATAGTACGAAGACCTCTTTTCTTTGCCATTTCCTTGTAGTCTTCCAGGCTCTTTCCTTCCTCCATGACCATTGCCTGCACCGGAGTGCCTTCGGAACGGAAGAATCGGCTTAAACGCACAGCACTTTGTCTGGCTGATGGCTCATAAAGGATCACTGTATTCACTAACTGCACCGGAATATGGATCTGCTGTCTGGATAAAGCTGCCATAAGCTGGTCTACCACAATGGCAAAACCAACTGCCGGGGTATCTTTTCCAAACTGTACTAACAGCTTATTGTAACGGCCGCCTGTAACAATATAATCGCCGGTCCCGTAAGTATACGCCTTAAAAATGATGCCTGTATAATACTGGTAACGGCTTAACATTCCCAGGTCATAGGATACATAATCTGCCATGTGGTACTCTTCCAGCAAAGTATGTACCCGTTCCAGCCTCTCAATAGCTGCTAACGCCTGTGGATTGTGAGTTAATGTTTTTGCCTTTTTAATCTGGCTGATACCGCCAAACAGCTCCGGAAGCTTTAAAAAGGCTTCTTTTAAGCTTTCTTCCATATTCTGGTTCTTTAAGAACTCTTCCACACCAAAACGGTTTTTATTCTCGATCAGGTCATTTAACCGTGCCTGTGCATCTTCATCCAGTCCGGACTGCAGCAACAGGCTTCTGTAAAATGCAACCTCTCCTAATTCTACCTGGAATTCTTTTAAACCTGCCGTCTTTAAGCAGTCAATGACCATAGCGATCATCTCTGCATCAGCATCTGGTGAGTCATCACCGATCAGCTCTGCACCAGACTCAGCCCTTTCTTTTAAGTAACCTTGATAACTGGTATTGTTCTTAAAAGTGCGCTCTAAGTAACACAGGCGCAGAGGCATGTCATCATCCATAAAATATTTTGCCACGCATCTGGCCACTGCCGGGGTCATATCCGGCCTGAGTACCAGCATGTTATTGTCCCGGTCGAAAAATTTGAACATTTCCTGGGCGCCTACACTTCCACGGTCTTCATTAAAAATATCCGCATATTCAAAACTTGGGGTCTGGATATGCTCATAACCGTACAGATATAATGTATGGAGGATCTTCTCCTGGACTGCCAGCTTTCTGCGGCATTCTCCGTTGTAAATGTCCCTGACTCCTTCCGGAGTATGGATCAGCTTGTTTTTCTTTGTCATGGCACATCTCCCTTATCTTCCGCCGGTGTAAATGGCTCTTCTTTTGTCCCTTGTTGCTTTATCATGGTAGAGTGATAATTCATTAACGTGGTTCTTATTATAAAGGTTCTTATTTTTCTTGTCAACGTATTTCTGGATTTTTCATAACTACGTATTTCTGGAGCTTCATAACTCCTGCTTATTTTCCCTCTGGCTTAGATCAATGGATAAAGGCTCCAGATAGTGAACATACATATCCCTGTGGGAACGTATTTTCCAGTTTTTGTCAATTTCATCATAAGTAAAACTCTTTCGTCCACCCGCTTCCATGCGCTCCCAGAATTTTTTTACATCTGCAAAGGGTACATAATACATTTCATCCATGGCTGTATAATGTACAATAATAAAAGATATGCCCCCCTGCTGTTCAAATTCTTCCATGAACTTAATCTGGTGTGGATGGATATTTTGCAGAGGAAATGTTTTTACCGCACATTCCTTTGCATCAAAACACACCGGGATTCCCTGCACTGCCCCAATATAGTCTACTGTACTTTTCTGTTCAAAATAAGCCAGTGTAATATGACGGCTGCTCTTATCTATTTCAATGGGGGTAATAGGGGTAGGGATTTTCTGGATCAAAGCCAGCTTTTTTTCCCTGTAGCTTTCATTTGTATGATTGATCAGATCTTCTAAGGTAGATCCACGAAGGCCTCTTGTTTTCCATGTTCCCATTTTTATGCTGTCCTTTCCGTAAAACAAATGTCTGCCGCCGCATCCCCTTTGTTTTTGGCTTCTTACTCATGTTTTTGTCGGGTCCCAAGATCAAGAATCCTCCTGCAAGCAAGCTTGCATCGGATTTATGACCTTTTGACCCTGGTATCATCAGTATACCAAATTAATTCTGTATTTGCCATTCTTCATTTTTTGCATTATACTATAGAAAAATTTCACACAAAAGCGAGGTATTATATGGAACCATCAAAAGTTTATTTCACTGATTTTCACACAATTGCCTTTGGTGACGGACTTCCAACCAAATTAAAAAAGCTGATCAAAAAAGCTGGTATTGAAAAACTGAATATGGACGGCAAATTTGTTGCCATTAAGATGCATTTTGGAGAACTGGGAAATATTAGTTATCTTCGTCCTAACTACGCAAAAGCAGTTGCAGATGTAGTAAAAGAACTGGGTGGAAAGCCATTTCTTACTGACTGCAACACCATGTATCCGGGAAGCCGCAAAAACGCTTTAGAGCATCTGGAATGTGCATGGGAAAATGGATTTACACCGCTGACTGTAGGATGTCCCATCCTTATTGGCGATGGCCTGAAAGGTACAGATGATGTAGATGTGCCGGTAGAAGGCGGGGAATATGTAAAAGAAGCCAAGATCGGCCGTGCTATTATGGATGCCGATGTATTTATCAGCCTGACCCATTTTAAAGGCCATGAAATGACCGGCTTCGGCGGAACCATAAAAAATATCGGTATGGGCTGTGGCTCCAGGGCAGGAAAAAAAGACCAGCACAGCAGCGGCAAACCACATATTGAACAGGATTTATGTAAAGGCTGCCGCAAATGTCAGAAAGAATGTGCCAACAGTGGTCTGGTCTTTGATGAAGCTGCCAGAAAAATGCATGTGGATCAGGAACACTGCGTAGGCTGCGGCCGCTGCCTGGGTGCCTGCAACTTCGATGCCATTGCCTTTGACAATGACACTGCAAACGAGCTGTTAAACTGCCGTATGGCTGAATATACCAAGGCCGTGGTAGATGGACGTCCAAACTTCCATATTTCCCTGATAGTAGATGTATCTCCTAACTGTGACTGCCACGGTGAAAACGATGTGCCGATCCTTCCAAATATTGGAATGTTCGCTTCCTTTGATCCACTGGCACTGGACCAGGCCTGCGTAGATGCCTGTCTTAAAGCTGCTCCAATGCCTGGAAGCCAGCTGGCAAAGAACATGGCAAAGAAAGGCTTCGTAGACCACCACGACCATTTCTGCAATTCCACACCAGAATCTGAGTGGAGAAGCTGCTTAGACCATGCAGAAAAGATCGGACTTGGTTCCAGAAAATATGAATTAGTTGTTATGTAAATGATGTAAAACAAAAAATCGCCCGGATCTGATCTGTCCGGACGATTTTTTTACAGTTGCTTTTTATGCATCTGCCTCACTTGAAAATCTTGCTGCCTGCTCTGCGATCAGCTCTTTATCTTCAAAATAGTTGATCTTCATAGCACGCTTCATTTCTGCAAGAGTCTGTGCTGCTTTCTTTTCTGCCTTGATGCTTCCTTCTTCCAGGATCTTGTATACAGCCGGGATATCCTTTGCGATCTCTTTTCTGCGCTCCCTGATAGGGCGCAGTTCATCCTGGATCACGTTGTTTAAGAACTTCTTCACCTTAACATCGCCAAGTCCGCCTCTTGTATAATGAGCCTTTAATTCATCTAAATTCTTGTAATCTGGCAGATATTTTTCAAAATGCTCATCACGGCAGAATGCATCCAGATAAATAAATACAGGATTTCCTTCAACCTGTCCCGGATCCTGAACACGCAGATGGTTCGGATCAGTAAACATGGACATGATCTTCTTCTTGACCTCTTCTTCAGAATCAGACAGATAGATGCAGTTTCCTAAGGATTTACTCATCTTTGCCTTTCCGTCGATACCTGGCAGACGCAGGCATGCCTTATTATCCGGAAGCAGGATATCCGGCTCTACCAGATTGCCGCCATATACAGTATTGAACTTGTGAACGATCTCACGGGTCTGCTCGATCATTGGAGCCTGATCCTCGCCAACCGGAACTGTGGTCGCCTTAAAAGCTGTGATATCAGCTGCCTGGCTGATAGGATAGGTAAAGAAACCAACTGGAATACTGGTTTCAAAATTACGCATCTGGATCTCAGATTTTACAGTAGGATTACGCTGTAATCTGGATACAGTCACCAGATCCATATAATAGAAGGTCATTTCGCAAAGTTCCGGTACCTGGGACTGGATAAATAAAGTAGATTTTGCAGGATCCAGACCACATGCCAGATAATCTAAAGCGACCTCGATGATATTCTGACGTACTTTTTCAGGGTTATCTGCGTTATCTGTAAGAGCCTGCGCATCTGCGATCATAATATAAATTTCATCAAACTCACCGGAATTTTGAAGTTCTACTCTTCTCTTTAAAGAGCCTACATAATGTCCTACATGAAGGCGTCCTGTTGGGCGGTCGCCGGTTAATATGATTTTTCCCATTGTATCTTATCCTCTCGTTATATAGTTATTTAATTCTATCCATACTTATTGTATAAGCATACCCCAAAGCTACTTTTCTGTCAAGAATCCGCATCCAGGCCTTCTCCCTGCAACACCTTCTTAAAGGCCGCCGGCAAAGGGGCAATAAACTCTTTTCCTGCCAGATAATCTAAAGGCTGCGCCATTTTTCCCGGCATCACCAGTTTCCAGGAATGGAGCAATTGGGAACGTACCTTGTATTTCTTCTGGATCTGCTCGTTCACCTTTGGATCTCCATACTTAAAATCCCCTAAAATAGGATGTCCGATAGAAGCCAGATGTGCACGGATCTGATGGCTGCGTCCGGTGATCAGTGTGACCTTTAAAAGTGTTGCTGTATCGCTGCTCTTTACAGGCACATATTCTGTCATAATAGGAACGCTTCCTTCCACTTCCAGCGGATAAATCTGCACTGTATTTTTCGCTTCATCCTTCTTTAAAAAACCGGCGATCATCTGAGGCTTATGGATCTTTCCCTTCACAACGCACTGATAATATTTATGGATACTCCGGTCCTTTAAAACTGCATTCATGATCTGAAGCCCCTGCAGGGAAGTTCCTGCTACTACCAGACCGCTGGTATTGCGGTCTAGACGGTTGCAGATAGAAGGCTTAAAAGTACGCAGCTGGCTTACCGGCAGATGACCGGAATCAATAAGATAATTTAAAATATGCTCATTTAAGGAAATATCCCCTTCTTTGGCTTTCTGGGAAAGCATGCCGGAAGGTTTGTTCACGATAATAACATTCTTATCTTCATATATAATGGATAACTCCTGCTTTTTCTTCCTGCTGCCATTTTCCCCGTTTTTTCCGGCCTTTCCAGATTTTTCCAGGTTCCCGGCATGTTCTTTTCCTAATGCTTCTAACTGCGGCAGAGGCGTTGAAAACTTCTCTATGGTCTCATCTGCCATAAACAGGCTTATTTCATCTCCCTCTTCCAAACGCTCCGAACCATCACATTTCTTTCCATTTAAGGTAATATTTTTCTTGCGCATCATTTTATAGAGAAAGCCTTTTCCCGCCTGACTTAAATATTTTGCCAGCAGCTTGTCAAGTCTTTGTCCTGCTTCATTGGAAGTTACTTTCAGTTTCTGCATTTTACCAACGTTCCTTTCCCGGTGCATACTCGATCTTTTCCATAATATCCAGGATCAGGCTGTGAGGAAAGACTTTCGCAAGAACCCAGAATACCTTCATCCATATCCCATACACGGAAACCTCTCTCCCTGCAATACTGTCCCGTATTGCTTTTGCCACAACCTTTCCCGGATCAGCCATGACCAGTTTCTTATACAGTGGAATTTCACCCGTTGTCTGTGCAATATCGAAAAATTCCGTGCGCACCGGTCCCGGACAGACAGCCGTCACAAATATCTTTCTGCTTTTTAATTCCCTGTTTAACGCCCGGCTGTAGCTTAACACATAGGCCTTTGATGCTGCATATACTGCAAAGCCAGGCTGAGGCAAAAAGGCTGCGCTGGAGGCAAACTGCAGGATACGGCTGTTTTGCGGCATAAAAGGAAGGACCATGGTGGTAACAGCAGTCAGGGCCGTACAATTTACCTGTACCATTCCTGTCTGGTCTTTTTCAGGAAGATCACATACATTGCCGATCTTTCCAAAACCAGCAGCATTTACAAGAAATTTTACCTGTGGCTTTAAACGGACCAGTTCCTCTTTTAAGAGTTCCCTGTCTTTTTCCTGACTCAGATCCAGTGCAAACTTACGTACCGGGATATTCACTTTTTCTTCCAGCTTTTCAAGACGGTCTTTTCTTCTTCCTACTGCCCAGATCTCATCCAACCCTGAAAACTGTTCCCACAAACCAATGGCACTTTCCTGACCCATTCCAGAGGAAGCTCCTGTTATAACGGCTATTTTCATTGTCAGTTTCCTTTCTTTTTATGAACGTTCCGGATGCCTTTTTTCTTTCCTGCAGATTTGGCTGTGTTCATTTTGCTGCCTGGGCTTTTTTCCATGTTTCTGCTGCCTGGACCTGCATTTCTTCCCCCTGCACTTTTTCCATTTGCATTTCTGCCCTTTTCATTTCTGGATCCGGTGCTTCTGCTGCCAGAACCTGCCCCATGTCCATGGAATTCTTTCTCATCACGGACACTCTTATCAAAATTTCTTGGCCTGATGAGGCACTTCTTTTCAAAACCGATGAGATCCGTCCTGCCTGCGATCTTAAGAGCCTCTGCCACCAGATCATAATTCTTCGGATTTCTGTACTGGATCAGTGCTCTCTGCATAGCCTTTTCATGAGGATTAATAGGCACATACACCTTTTCCATGGTCCGGCAGTCATAACCTGTATAATACATGCAGGTAGAGATGGTAGACGGTGTTGGATAAAAGTCCTGCACCTGCTCCGGCATATAGCCCAGATCCCTTAAATACTCCGCCAGCTCCACTGCCTCTTTCATAGAGGAACCTGGATGGGAGGACATAAGATAAGGCACCAGATACTGATCTTTTCCCAGCTTCTCATTCATCTGCTTATATTCTTTTACAAACTCTCTATAAACACTGTTTTTCGGCTTACCCATGCGCATAAGCACTTTATCTGCCACATGCTCTGGCGCAACTTTCAGCTGGCCGCTTACATGGTACTCACACAGTTCCCGCAAAAACTTCTTTCCCGGATCCTTTAACAAATAGTCAAAACGGATACCGGAGCGGATAAATACCTTCTTTACCTTTGGGATCGCCCGCAGCTTTCTAAGTAAGGAAATATAATCGCTGTGATCCGCCCGCAAGTTCTTACATGGTTCCGGGAACAGGCACTGCTTATTAGGGCACGCCCCCTTTGTCAGCTGCTTTTCACAGGCCGGGAAACGGAAATTAGCAGTAGGCCCCCCAACATCATGGATATATCCCTTAAAGTCAGGCTCCTGGGTAAGAAGCTTTGCCTCGTCTATCAGAGACTCATGGCTTCGCGCCTGGATGATCCTTCCCTGATGGAAGGTCAGCGCGCAGAAGCTGCAGCCACCAAAGCAGCCCCTGTTGCTGATAAGGCTGAATTTGATCTCACGGATCGCAGGAACACCCCCGGCAGCCTCATAAGAGGGATGATAGCTTCGCATATAAGGCAGATCATACACATCATCCATTTCTTCCTGTGTTAACGGCTTTGCAGGCGGATTCTGTACTACATAGACCTTGCCTTCATATGGCTCTACCAGACGTTTTCCGGAAAATGGGTCCGTATTGCTGTACTGTACAAAAAAGCTTTCCGCATACCTTTTCTTGTCCTCCAGAAGCTCTGTATAGTCCGGCAGCAGCTTGTAATCATAAACTGATTCCAGGTTCTTTGTCTTATAGACAGTACCGTCAATAAAGGTAATATCTTTAATATCCAATCCGCTGTCTAAAGCATCTGCCAGTTCCACAATAGAATGTTCTCCCATTCCATAGGAAATAATGTCTGCCTGGGCATCCAGCAAAATAGACCGCTTCATTTTATTAGACCAGTAATCATAATGAGCCAGGCGGCGAAGGCTGGCTTCAATGCCGCCTGCGATAATAGGAACATCCTTATAGACAGACCGGATCAGATTGCAGTAAACTACCACTGCATAATCCGGTCTCTTTCCCATAACTCCCCCCGGAGTATAGGAGTCCTCTTTTCTGCGCTTTTTGGATACAGAATAATGGTTCACCATGGAATCCATATTTCCCGCAGACACTAAAAATCCCAGTCTTGGCCGCCCTAAGATCTGGATACTTTTATTATCTTTCCAGTCCGGCTGGGCAATGATGCCAACCTTATAGCCATGTGCTTCCAGCAGCCTTGAAATAATGGCTGTTCCAAAAGAAGGATGATCTACATAGGCATCTCCGGAAACATAAACAAAATCGCACTGTTCCCAGCCTCTTTTTTTCATATCCTCTTTATTGATAGGCAAATAATCATGTATCATTTATAAAACCTCGTAAAAATCATGGATCAGCCGGTCAGCCAGCTGCTCCTTTTCCTCTTTCATTGTTTCTGAAAAATCATCTTCCACTGCAATGACCTTCATTCCTGCATTTTTTCCTGCCATGATACCTGCAGGCACATCTTCAAACACCAGGCAGTTTTCAGGCTTCACTCCCAGACGTCTTGCTACTTCCAGATAAATGTCCGGAGCAGGCTTTCCCGCTGCCACCTCACAGGCAGTTGCTACCACCTGGAAATATTGTTCCAGACCTAAAGACTTTAATACAGCATCTACCATTTCTCTTCCGTTGCTGGTGGCAATGCCCGCCTTAATACCTCTTATGGCAATTTCTTCCAGAAATTCCCTTACCCCAGGCTTTACAGGCACTTCCTTCTGGTACTTTTCCAGAGACATCCCGATCCACGCCTCTTTGATCTCCTCAATAGAATCCGGCAATTTGAAACGTTCTTTAAAATACTCAGCTGTCTCAGAAAAACTCATTCCTTCAATAGCCTTTTGCAGATCTGCAGGGCAATCATAACCAAAACGACCTAAATATTCAATATCGATTGCTTCCCACATCCACATAGAGTCTACCAGAGTACCATCAAGATCAAAAAGCACAGCAGAAACACCGTCCAAAATATGCGTTCTGTCTTTTTCATTTATCTTTCGTTCCAACTCTTTCAGTTCTTCTTCTCTTAAAGTCCGGTACTCTCCCGGCTTTAAGGAAGGATCCAGCACCAGCGGTCCCATAGTCACACGTTTTAAGTATACCACTTTACATCCTAAAACTTCAAACATACGTTTTACCTGATGGAATTTTCCCTCATGGATCCGCAAAGAGACTGCTGTAAGTCCCTCTTTCATGCCTTCCGGCGGGTCTAATATCACCAGTTCTGCAGGAAGTGTCTTTACACCTTCTTCTATTACAAGGCCTTCCTGCATCTGCTTTTTTGCATCCTTTGGAAGCGTTCCCTCTATGTAAGCCAGATAGATCTTATCCACATGTTTCTTTGGAGACAACAGCTCATGAGCCATTGCCCCGTCATTGGTAATAAGCAGAAGTCCCTCTGTATCCAGATCCAGCCGTCCCACCGGGAACAGATCCTTTCGCAAAGCGGATCCAATCAGGCTTACTACTGTAGGATACTTTCCATCTTCTGTGGCAGATACAGTACCTGCCGGTTTATTTAACATAAAATATTCCGTCTGGGCATAAGAAACCCTCTGCCCATCCAGTACGACTACATCTTTTTCCGGGTCTATTTTTTCATCCGTTGCCTTTAATACAGCTCCATTTACCTGGATCCGCCCTTTTTTTGCCATCTCTTTGATCTGGCTTCGGGTCCCCTTTCCCATTTCCACCAGGAACTTATCCAGGCGCATACTGGAATTAGAAGCTTTTTTCTTTTTATTTGCCATTTATTTTACCATTCTTCCATTCTATGATGTTGGGACAAAAAGGTATTTTGTCCCCTCTGATACTGAATTGCTGCGTGCTTTACACTCTCGCCATTCTGCATTTTACTGCCAGCGCCATCCTGCATAATATTTATTCTTAAGTGTCATTCCACTGCCTTTTGCCCAGCCTAAAGGAAAACCTTCTACTGTAACCAGACACCAGCCTTTAACTGGTCCTTCCTCATTTACAAGGCTTATGGTCTCTCCTTTTAAATATCGGATCACCCGGTCATCTTCTTCCTTCAGGTCAAGGCGCACCGGATACTCCTCTTTTTTTAATGCCATTGCAAATGCCTGATCCGGTTCAAAACGGCCTTTCTTTAGCTCTCCTAAATGCAGTCCCGTACGCAAAAACCGCAGGGGAAGTCCTGTTCTTAAGCCTTCCGGCAGATAATAAACCTGGTCATCACGGATATAAATGCGGTCTAAGTCCCAGTCCTTTTTACAGTTTTTCAGAAACTTCATCAGATCTTCCTGTTTTTTGGCCTCTTTTTCCCGCTTTTTTGCCTTTTTATCATCTGCTCCGTGAGAAAGCTTTCTGTCAGTTTTTGGGCTGGTTTCCTCGCCGGAACTATTTTCATACTCACCCTTTTTATGGAACAATGCCAGGAAATGTCCTTCTCCCTGGATCCGGTGTGGGAACAGGCGGCCTGTCTCTTTATAGCCAAAGCCGTCAGAAAGCCCCTTAAACCTTTCTTTATCAATAGGAACCAGTTCCATGTCCGGATGATTTTCTAAAATAAATGACACATTTTCCTCATCCTCCTTCTTTGAGAAGGTACATGTAGAATAAAGCATCATTCCTCCTGGCTTTAACATGGCCACCGCCTGCTCTAAAATCTCCCGCTGGATGGGGCTGTAGTAATCCGGCCCCCTGTTGACCCAGTCTTTTACCATGTCCTCTTCTCTTCGGAACATTCCTTCCCCGGAGCAGGGGGCATCTATTAATATCTTATCAAAAAACTCTGGCCATACAGCTGCCAGCTTTGCCGGCTCTTCACTTAATACACAGATATTTTCCGCTCCCGCCAGCTCCAGATTTTTAAGAAGGGCCCTTGCTCTGGAATAACTGATATCATTGGAGACCAGCATTCCTTTTTTCTGTAATTTTGCTGCCAGCTCCGTACTTTTTCCTCCCGGTGCCGCACATACATCAAGGACCTTATCTCCCGATTCTACAGGAAGGACAGCCGCCGGTGCCATTGCACTTGGTTCCTGAAGATAGTAAAGGCCTGCATAATAAAATGGATGTCTGGCTGGACGTTCTGTATCCTCATAATAAAAGCCTTTTTCTGTCCAATCTACAGGTATCAGATTCAGGTGGGACATATTTTTAAATTCCTCTGGCGTAATCTTTAAAGTGTTTACCCGCAGCCCCGGTTTCCACGCTTCTTCATAGCTTTTTATATATGCTTCATATTCATCTCCCAAAAGCTGCTCCATTTCCTTTAAAAACGCTTCCGGCAGCTGTTTTACATCTGTCATATCATGCTCCTTCTATATAAAAATCTCATATCAATTGCCACGTACCTTACACGTTCACCGTCATTTTCAAAAAGACCACGCCATATATTAAAACAAACCCTGTTTTTTCAAGAGGACATATGAAACGGATCCTGTTAAGCCTTCTGGCTTTACTTTTCCTTATGCTGCTCCTGCTCTCTCCTGCCACTTCTTTAGAAGGCGCCAGAAACGGGCTTTTACTCTGGGCTTATACAGTTTTACCCACCTTATTGCCCTTTATGATCGGAACCGGTATGATTGTTTCTTTAGGCGCCGTACATCTTGCAATGCGTCCATTTTCGCCTTTATTGTCGTTTTTTTTCCACTTTTCTGAACCAGCAGGCTTCGCTTTTATCACAGGGTTATTATGCGGTTATCCTATGGGTGCAAAAATGGACCGGGATCTTTTAGAAAACGGCCAGATCACGGCAACGGAAGCAAACTGCCTCCTTGCCATCTGCAATCATCCAAGTCCCATGTTCCTTACCGGCTACACAACACTGGAAAGCCAGAAAATGTTCCCGGCTTCAGCACCTTTTCCACTGCCCATTTTTCTGCTCTCCCTTTATCTGCCTGTTTTTCCCATTTTCTTCCTTGCCCGGCATTATTATCAGAAAAATGCAGAAAATACAAACAATATCTGTATTTCAACAAACAACAGCAAAGCAGTCAGTAACCTGACAGTAATGCCAAAAACATTTTCACTGGATGACCACCTTATGAGCTGCCTTGAAACTATGGAAAAGATCGGACTTTATATTATGCTGTTTTCCATCCTGTCGTTATATCTTTTTAAGCTGCCTTTGCCTGGTCCGGACCTTTTTAAACCGGCTCTTATGGGATTTTTAGAGATCACGACCGGCATCAGGAATATCTGTGAACATGCATCTGGTCTTTCCGGTCTTCTCTTAGTCACTGCAAGTGTTTCTTTTGGCGGTATCAGCGGCATTTTCCAGACCCGGAGTGTCCTTATGAGGAACAGTGGTAGAAAAAATGCCGGACTTTCCATCCGGCATTATATCTTCTGGAAAGCCCTTCACAGTCTACTTTCCTGTATATTCTTGCTTATTTTATGGAAGCTTTATGCTTCTTCCTTTTTCTCTTCCTGAGGTGCTGCCTGTGCTTCCGGTTCCTGCTTTACCAGACCTGGAGACAATTCCTTGCGGTTGTTTGTCACAATATCATAGCTGGACTGCATGGAACTCATAAAGGAATCAAAACGTCCCTTTGCAGTTTCCATGGTATGATCCATGATGTTCTGAAGGCTGCGCAGCATATCATCCGTATACTGGATCGCACCCTGACGGATGTTGTTTGCATCATTAACAGCTGCATCTACGATTGCCTGAGCCTGGATATTTGCCTGCTCAACTACCTCATTCGCATGTGCATATGCCCGCTGCATGATCTCATGGTCGTTGACCATCTCTGTAGTCTGGGCATCTGCCTGTGCTACCATGGTGTTTGCCTGCTCTGTTGCCTGTTCTACCATAGTATTGGCCTGCTCTGTTGCCTGTGCGATCATAGAATCAGACTGCTTCTTTGCATCTGCCAGCATAGAATCAGACTGGGCCTGTGCATCACTTAAAATGGTTTCCTGCTGGCTGATGATCTTCTGGTATTTCTTGATCTCATCCGGGATACGCATACGAAGCTCTACTAACAGCTCTTCCATTTCTTCCTTATTTACAATGATCTTGCTGTTAGATAATGCCTGGAATTTGCAACTGTCTATGTATTCTTCAATTTCACCGATCAACTGTTCAATTCTGCTCATTTTATCGTTCTCCTTTTGTTTATGATGTACTCTCGGAGTCTTTCCTGCACTTGCCTTTGCGGTCGATTTTCCGCCAGTTGTACCCGAATTTCATCAACGTACGCACCGCGTACGCCTCAGAAATTTGGGTGCAACTGACAAAAAATCTTCTCGCAAAATCAAGTACAAAAAGATTCCGAGAGTACATTATGCTTTTTTCATCTCATCCAGTTTTTTTCTTACCTGCTCTGCAACCATAGGATGTAAAAATTCTGCGATATCACCGTCAAATTCTGCGATTTCTTTTACAATACTGGAACTAAGATAAGAATATTTCAGATTGGTAGTTAAAAATATAGTATCGATCTCCGGTGCGATCACACGGTTGGTCTGGGCCATCTGAAGTTCATACTCGAAATCAGTGATCGCCCTTAAGCCTCTTACGATCACATTTGCATGGTTCTGGCGGACAAAATCGATCAGAAGCCCTTGAAAAGACTGTACCTCTACATTGGGAATATCAGCTGTGACCTGCTTTAAAAGCTCCACTCTTTCTTCCGCTGTGAATAATGGTGATTTGGAACGGTTTCTTAAAACACCGATGATCACTTTGTCAAACATCTTAGCAGTACGCTGGATAATGTCAATATGTCCTAATGTAACCGGATCGAAACTGCCCGGATAGACTGCGACTCTCATTTATGCCCCCTTGCCAGCAAATATATGTTTGTTGGTCTTGTATACTTTTTCTTTTATCATATGAAAGCCTGCATCAGAAAGCCAGTCAAAATCAGTCTCCTTGGAAGCTTCTATAATAATCAGGGTATCTTCTGTCACCATAGGTGAATGAGAAAGATATTCCAAAACTCGGTTTTCAAATTCGTGGTTATATGGCGGATCCATAAAGATAATATCAAACCGCGGATTTCTTCCCTCTAATTTTTTCAGTCCTGGAATCACGTCACAGCTTAATACCAGCGCACCTTCTTCTAAATGGGTGCGGCTTAAATTTTCCCGGATACAGGAAACTGCCTCCGGATTACTCTCTACAAAAAATGCCTGTTTTGCACCCCGGCTCAAAGCCTCGATACCAATAGCTCCGCTTCCGGCAAACAGATCCAAAAATGTACAGCCCGGGATCTGGGTATTTAACATATTAAATAAAGTTTCCTTGATCCGGTCTGTGGTAGGTCTTGTATCCATACCTTCTATTGTTTTTAAAAGCAGCCTTCTCGCGCTGCCTGCAATAACTCTCATGTACTATAAGCTCCTGTATGAGCAGTTCAGATCATTCTTCTGCTCTGTTTTCATTCCCAACAAGTATAATATGAAAATTTACTTAATACAAGGTTTTTTTGTGGATTTTGCATTTTTTAACAATTTACGCAGAACCTTCTAGTGTATTATCTTAAGATGGTCACATACTAAGAACGTAACAAACAACAGGCTCTTAAAAACAAAAGAGCTCTTTCTCAATTAAGGAGGCGTTTTATTATGTCTAACAACACAAACAAAACAAACGTACCTGAAGCAAAGGAAGCCATGGACCGCTTTAAAATGGAGGTAGCTAACGAACTGGGAGTACCTTTAAGCAACGGCTACAACGGCAACCTTACCTCTGCACAGAATGGTTCTGTTGGTGGCTATATGGTCAAAAAAATGATTGAGAACCAGGAACGCCAGATGGCAGGTAAATAAAACTCCTTAAGGCAGGAAAAGATCACCCCAGGCAGAATCACTTCTGTCCGGGGTGATCTTTCTTTGTAGTTCTATTATTTTTATATGACTATTCGCTCTTAGGTCCATGCATTTTTAATATTTTTATCTTTTCATCTTCCACGTTTGTTATGCAATATTTTTCTTTACCTGCAGGTACAAAAAACTGGGAATTTCTTTCAATCTGATACTCTTTTGTTTCTGTTTTCAAAATTCCCTTACCAGATAAAACATAAAGACAGGAAAATACCTCCTCTTCCTCAAATTCCTTTGTTTCTCCCATCTCAACTGTGTGCTGTTCCATTTGAAAACAGGGCGTACTGTCATATCCCACCAGACACTGTCCGCCATTTTCCAAAGACTGCTCTTTAATGCAGGCATCTTCCCTCGTAGCAGCTTCACCTGCTCCTGTATAATGAAAACACTCAAACATTTTTTCAAATCCCAGCCCCTGGTGGCACATGCTATCGTCAATGGTATAACCAGACGGTGTCACTTTTTCTACACGAATAGTATAATCTGTAGGCTCCTGGATCTCGATCAGAGTGCAGCCTGCTCCGATGGCATGAGGAACGCCTCCTTTTACCAGATAAGTTTCTCCCGGCTTTACTTCCAGGCAGTTCATCAGTCCTAACATCCGATCGTAATCCTGTTCAAAAAAGCATTTTTCCCACTCTTTTCTGGTGATTCCTTCTTTAAATCCCAGATAAAGACACGGCTTTTCCTCGCAGTCTTCTCTTGTATTTAAAATATGCCAGCATTCTGTTTTTCCAAAAGGACTTCCAAAAAGTCGTTTTGCTGTTTCCCGGTCCGGATGCACCTGGACTGTAAGACGTTCTTTGCTGTCGATCATTTTGATAAGAACACCAGGTGTATTACCCCAGGTCTCTACATGCTTTTTTCCCAGTATCTCTTCCGGATCAGAGTCTATATACTCTTTTAATGTTTTTTCATCATATTCTCCCCCTGCAATTTTACAAAGACCTTCCACAATCTCTTCCCGCCCAGCATTAAAAGCCCTTGTTACAGAATACATCCATTCTTCCGGGAAATGGCTGTCTTCTGCTTTTTCATCACCATGGATCTTTCCGATCTCTCTTCCCCCAAGATAAGTTCTCCACACTCTTTCGCCTAATACGCAAACAGGTTCTCTTTTCATCTTTCACTTCTCCTTTTCCATTTTTTCTTTTATTTTTATTCATTTTTCATTCTTCTACATTGAGCATAAAAAATCGTCAGATTTTTCAAGCAGTAAATCCAACGATTTTTCTTCTAAATATATGATCTTTACAGATTCAGCTTCTCATACCGCTCACCTAAATATAAATCTATCTGGCGCTTTAATTCCAGATGTTCCTCTTTTTCCAGCTCCGGATCATCATCCAGTATCTCATTGACTTCTTCTGAAACCTGCTTTAACAGATTGGCATCTGTAAATACATCGCCAATGCGGAATTCCAGGGCGCCGCTCTGACGCACACCAAAAATATCTCCCGGGCCACGAAGTTTCAGATCTTCTGACGCAATATAAAAGCCGTCATTGGACCGGTTTAAGATATCCAGCCGTTCCATGGTATCTTTTCCGCCGGAACCATTGACCATGATACAATAAGACTGGTGGCTGCCACGGCCTACACGGCCTCTTAACTGGTGAAGCTGTGCCAGACCAAATCGTTCTGCATTTTCGATCATCATTACCGTAGCATTTGGCACATTTACTCCAACCTCGATAACCGTAGTTGATACAAGGATCTGGATCTCACCGGCCGCAAACCGTTCCATGATCTTGTTTTTCTCCTTTGCCTTCATTTTTCCATGAAGATACTCTACGTTAATGGTCTCCGGCAGTGCATTTCGCAGTGTCTTTGAATAATCCAGAACATTTTCCCCTTCGATCATCTCACTGGCTTCTACCATAGGACAGATCACATACGCCTGGCGGCCTGCTTCCACCTGTTTCTCTATAAAAGCATAAGCTTTGGAACGGTAACTGGTATCTACTACGCAGTTTTTAATTACCTGACGGTCTGCAGGAAGCTCATCGATCACTGAAATATCCAGATCCCCATATAAAATAATAGCCAGTGTACGCGGGATAGGAGTTGCACTCATAACCAATACATGAGGAGTTTCCCCTTTTTCACTTAAAAGTTCCCTCTGCCCAACACCAAACCGGTGCTGTTCATCAGTGATCACCAGTGCCAGCTTATCGTAGATCACCTTTTCCTGGATCAGCGCATGTGTACCGATAATAATATCTGCCTCATGGGAAGCTGTTTTTTCATAAGCAATACGTTTTTCTCTGGCTGTCATGGATCCTGTGATCAGAACCACTTTTTTATCAATGCCGCAGTTTTCAAACATCTTCGTAATGGACTCAAAATGCTGTCTTGCCAGTACTTCCGTAGGCACCATAAGAGCGCCCTGGTATCCATTCTCTGCAGCTGCAAGGAGCGCCAGAATAGCAATGACCGTCTTACCGGAACCAACATCACCCTGAACCAGCCGGTTCATCACACAGCCTTTTTCCAGATCTGAAAATACCTCCTGTAAGGTACGCTCCTGGGCAGAGGTAAGTGCATAGGGCAGCGACTCCTTTAAGTGTCTGGTCTCTTCCCCCGGGCAGATCACAAACTCTGTTTTCTTTCCTTCCCTGCTTTCCTTTAACCGGCGTACTCCTACCAGGAACATAAAAAACTCGTCAAATACAAGGCGTTTTCTGGCAAATAAAAGTTCTTTCTGGTCTCTTGGAAAATGAATATGTTCTAAGGCATAATTGATCTCTGCAAGTTCATATTTTCTGCGTAAAAAAGCAGGCATATACTCCCTCTTCATCTGCCTGTTTTCCAATGCCTGTTTTTCTGCTTTTACAATGGTCTTATTGCTAAGTCCTCTTGTCTGTCCATACACCGGCTGCATGGCATCGACCACATTGGCATACGCCTCTTCTGTAAATACCTCCGGCTGTTCCATCATCAGCCGGCCTCGTTTTCGTACCACTTTTCCCCGGAATACATACATCTGGCCGCTTTTAATGTTGGCCCGCATATAAGGCATGTTATACCAGGCTAATTGCAAAGTGCCAGTCATATCCCGGACATAAGCCGATACCATCTGGATCTTTCCTGTACGCAGAAGGTCCGGCGGCTTTGGAAGGGCGGCTGCCACACTCATGACCATCTGTTCTTTTAACTGGCCTACAGGCACCGCTGTTTCATAAGTGTCGTAAGCTCTTGGATAATAGGAAAGAAGGTCATCAATTGTGATGACCCCCAGCTTTTCAAATAATTTTCCGGTTTTCTCTCCGATCCCTTTAAGGGAACTTATAGGTTCACTGCTGCTCATTTCTTTGCCTGTTCCAGAGCATTTAAACCTAATTTAATTGCGCCCATGATGCCCTGATCGTCATGAAGACTTGCAGGAACAATGTAATTATCAATATCCTGTAATTCTTTGGTGTTGATATAGCCAGCTACCATATCTTTTACTTTCTCACGGATCAGTGGGAACAGCTGCTCCTGATGCATAACGCCACCGCCTAAAATGATCTTCTGCGGAGAAAGGATCATAATATAATCTGTAAGTGCTTGTGCAATATAATAGCTTTCAATCTCCCAGACTTTCTCATCATTTTTTAATTCAATGGCTTTCTTTCCCCATCTTGCCTCAATAGAAGGACCGCTTGCAAAACCTTCAAAACAATTCGGATGACTTGGGCAGATACAGCCATTCTTATCTTCCGGATGGCGGTTTAACAGGATATGTCCTCCTTCCGGGTGGAGCATACCATGAAGAAGACCACCATTTACCCATACACCTACACCAACGCCGGTTCCAATGGTAATGTAGATCACACTGTCCAGTCCCTTAGCACAGCCGTAAGTCACTTCTCCCAGACAGGAACCATTTACATCGGTATCAATCCCCATGGGAACATTCAATTCTTTTTTAAGGCCGCCAAGGAGATCCTTATTTCTCCATGCCAGCTTTGGTGTTTCCAGGATATAACCGTAATTATCTGCCTTCTGATCTACTCCCACAGGTCCAAATGCACCAACGCCCAGCGCTTCAATCCCCTTATCTTTGAAGTATGCTGTGATCTTTGGTATCGTCTCTTCCGGTGTGGTTGTCGGAATAGAGATCTGTTCCATAATGGTTCCGTCTTCTTTTCCCAGTGCACAGACCATTTTTGTGCCGCCTGCTTCAAGCGCTCCTATTAACATATTTTTCTCCCCTAACTTAATTTATTTTTATTTCTTTCTTCCTACAAAACGAAGAAGATAAACAAACAGATTAATAAAATCAAGATAAAGCTGTAATGCTGCAAAAATAGAAGATTTTGCTGCCATCTCAGGCACATTCCCATAATAGCTGTAAAATGCCTGGATCTTCTTTGCATCATAAGCAGTAACGATCAGGAAAATGAAAATACCAATAGCGCATACAACTGTCTCATAAGCAGACAGATCAATGAACATCGCTAACAGCCAGAATCCTGCTAAGAAGATCAGTCCGGCCATCATAAACGGACGCAGCGCAGAAAAATTGATATTTCCAAAGTATCCGATCAGTGCCATAATACCGAAAAATGCTGCAGTAATAGCAAATGCCATCCATAAGGATAATACATTGAAGATCAGGAAATACATGCTGAATACAATACCATTTACAGCTGCATACAGGAAAAACATAGCTCTTGCTGTTCCAACTGTCATCTGATCGATCCGTGCAGACAGGTATATAACAATACCGATCTCTGCAATAAATAAGATATAATACCATCCAGGCACCTGACTTACATAGTACAGACCATTTGTCATATACATTCCTATTGCTACGCCAAAGGTGATCAGAAGCCCTATAAACATCCATCCAAAGGTTTTTGCAGTGTATCTGCCAAGGCTTTCACCATAAGCCTGTTCACCATAACTCTGTTCCATTCTGAAATCATCATTCATAATCTTGTTCTCCTTTTTATTGCCAGACTCATTAAGCTGCGGATCTTACAGACTGATCATGTTACTCAGCAGAGATCATGTAATAGTAGATCGGCTGTCCACCATACTGAAGCTCTAATTCCTTATCCGGGAATTCTTTTTCTGCTTCTTCTTTCAGTTTCTCAGCATCCTCCTCTTTTACATCACAACCATAATAAATCGTCACAAGTTCACTGTCTTCATCTAACATTGCCTTTAAAGCGGCCTTTGCTGCTTCTTCCGGGGAATGTTCTACTGCCAGCATGCCTTTATCGCCAATAGCCATGATGTCACCTTTTTCAATGTCCATACCGTCAATGTTTGTGGTACGTACTGCATAGGTGATCTGGGCTGTCTTTACCCGTTCCATCTCAGCTGTCATATTTTCCAGATTCTCTTTGGAAGTAAGATCCGGCATAAAGTTTACTAAAGCAGTGATTCCCTGGGGAACAGTCTTTGACGGAACAACAATGATCTCCTTGTCCTCAGTTAAGTCTCTTGCCTGGTTTGCAGCCAGGATAATGTTCTTATTATTAGGAAGGATAAAGATATGATCTGCATTTACATGTGCAATGGCATTTAACATATCCTCTGTACTTGGGTTCATGGTCTGACCGCCTTCAATAAGATAATCAGCGCCAATACCCTTAAAGATCTCGCTTAAACCATCACCACAGGATACTGCGATAAAACCGTATTCCCTGCGTTCTTCAGGTTCTTCTTTTTCTTCCTGCTTTACAGTATCAGCCTGGGCCTGTTCTTTTGCAAGACGTTCGGAATCCTGGATCACCCGCTCCTCATGTTCTTCACGCATATTGTCGACCTTCATACGGGATAAAGAACCATAAGTCAGTCCCTTTTCAAAGGCAAGTCCCGGATGATTAGTGTGCACATGGATCTTAACGATCTCATCGTCAGAAACCACCACTAAAGAGTCACCGATAGAGCCTAAGTATTTTTTCAGCTCTTCCTCATCTTCGTCTGTATATTTCTTTTCTAATTTAATAATAAACTCGGTGCAGTATCCAAATTTAATATCAGCGGTATCAATATCGGTCCTTGCTGCCCCGTTTCCTGTCTGTACTGTTTTTTCAGCTGCCCCATTTGCAGGAGCTTCTGCTCCGTCTAATGTAAAATCAGTTACATTTCCGGTAAGACCGTCAAAAGCGCCTTTGATCACCTGCATCAGGCCCTGACCGCCGGAATCTACTACACCTGCCTGCTTTAATACCGGGAGCATCTCAGGTGTAAGGTTTAAAACCCTGTCGCCTTCTTTTATCACTGCCTGGGCAAAAGTTTCGATATCATCTGTCTCTGCTGCCATCTCCAGAGCCTTATCTGCCATTCCCTTTGCAACAGTCAGGATCGTTCCCTCTTTTGGCTTCATAACTGCCTTGTATGCAGTTTCTGTGCCTCGGACCATGGCATTTGCCAGTGTAGTGGTATCGATCTCATCTACGGTTTTGATCTCTTTTGTAAATCCTCTTAAAAGCTGGGATAAGATAACGCCTGAGTTTCCTCTGGCGCCTCTTAAAGAGCCGGAAGAAATGGCTTTGGCTAACTGCTCCATAGAAGGATCATTAAGTGCTGCCACTTCTTTTGCTGCAGCCATAATGGTAAGGGTCATATTCGTTCCTGTATCTCCATCTGGAACCGGAAATACATTTAACTCATTGATCCATTCTTTCTTATCAGAAAGACCTTTTGCTCCTGCCAGAAAGGCATTCTTTACCATTTTGGCATTAATTGTACTTACACCCACGGGTAACTTCCTCCTAATCAATCACTCTGACACCTTCCACGAAGATATTGATCTTTTCTACCTCCATGCCGGTGAATTCTTCTACTCTGTATTTCACGCTTTCAATTAAATTGTCAGATACTGCTGATATGCTGACCCCATAGGATACGATCACATGAAAATCAATAGATATTTTATTTTCTTTAATTTCTACATTAATGCCGTGTGTCAGGCTTTCCCGCTTTAAAAGCTTTACAAGTCCGTCCTTCATGCTTACAGCTGCCATTCCGACAATACCGAAACACTCCACTGCAATGGTTCCTGCATATAAAGCGATCACATCTGGGTTGATCTGAATCTCGCCCATTTTATTGCTGATTCTTCCCTTCATATACGCGCCTCCTATCTTTTTCTAGTGACAGTATACACTATTTCACTAAAAAAAGAAATAAATTTTTATTTTTTCGCTTGCAAATTTTCCGGGTTTCTGGTATTATACCATTGTTGTGGATTTTTTCTACTATAAAATCCAAGTAACGTTTAAGGAGGTGCAATAGTATGGCTAAGTGTGCAATCTGTGAAAAGGCAGCTCATTTCGGTATCAAAGTGAGCCATTCCCATAGAAGGTCCAACAAAATGTGGAAAGCAAACGTAAAATCTGTTAAAGTTAAAGTAAACGGCGGAACCCAGAGAATGTACGTATGTACTTCCTGCTTACGTTCTGGCCTTGTAGAAAGAGCTTAATTTCAAACAGAACATAAAAAATCCCGGCAGTTTAGACTGTCGGGATTTTTTGTATTATAACACTTTCTTTATTAACAGCAGAACAGATTATATCCAAGGATCAGACATCCGATCACAAAGAAAAACGTAAATATAGTCTCCGGAACAAAGAAAAGCACTGCCATTCCAAGCCCAAAGCAAAAAAGCATCAGTCCCCAGACTCTTTTCATAGAAAAAACAGCTCCCTTCCATATTTATAATATGCTGCAAGGGAGCTGTCTGATTCTTTTTTATAAGATAATACCATTTTTTGAAGAAAAATGAGCGGATCACGAATGTTTTTCGTTTTCTTTTGGACTCTTTGCATAAGAAGCAGCTGTTTCTTTTGCAATGGCTGCTGTCTCTTCTGATACTGGCGGTTTGCCGCCTAAAAAGCGGTTAATAAGATCCGGAGCCATATCAATGACCTTTGTCACTGCATCCTGGTTTTTCACATTGATCAGTTTAGTAACACCATTCTGGATAATGAGAACAGCGCTGGGACTCATTTTCGCACTCATTCCACCGCAGCCCTTGTCTTTCTGTTTAGAACCTTCTGCAAAAGCTCCTGCTGCCATACCGCAGGTCACATCGATCAGCGGTATAATAATGGTATCTCCTGTCTGGACCGGCTCACCTACTACCGTTTTAGTAGTAACAAACTGATCCATTCCTTTAAATAATGATTCAATTGTAGATGTAAAATGATTCTCTGCCATAATATACCCCTTATTCATCTGAACTATTATCCCGGCCTAACAAGCCCCGCAGCATTTTCCATGTATGTTTATGATGGTATATTCCCCAGAACAACCATAATAAATAGGAAACCCGCACCCGTCCTCTGTAATCAAGCTCTGCTTCCAGGCACTTTTCATCAAATACTGGCTGCAATGTAAGTCTTTTATAAAAGAATGGGTAGAGAAGACTTGCACCTGCCAGGATCTGACCTGTATAATAAGGATCCTCCAGACCGAAAGTAACTGTGCCTTTTCCTCTGCCTGGCCACACATGAGCAAGCAGCTTTTTTAACTGTTTGAAAAGAAGTCTGAAAGATTCCTGGTTCTCTTCATCTTCCAGCCATTCCTTTTTTTTATCTGCAAAGGCTTTTATATCTTTTAGCTTATCACAAAACCCCTGAAAAGAAAACTTAAGTTTTTGAAAGAAGGCTTGCAGACGGGTCCACATTGCCTTTATGCATTCTGCAAGGAAAACACCGCATCTGGATTTGTGAGTGTTTTCCTCATCGCTTGCTTTCTGTATTTTGTCTTCTGATGATTTATGAGTTTTTTCCTCATTATCTGGCGCGGAACTTTTCAATTCTGCTGCCTCCACCAGCCCGCTTTTCTCTAAGTTTTCTTTTTTCTCTGGCTTTTCTATGATTTCTGCTTCCCTCACCTTTTCTGCTTTTTCCCCGGCTTCTGCTTTCTCTGCCTTATCCTCATAATCCGCAGTTACTGCTTTTTCTGCCGCTTTTTTAACAGTTTTTTCTGCTGTTTCTTCTGCCTCTTCTATCTTCTCAGCAGATTCATCTCCCATAGTCCAAAGCTTAAACCACAGAACACGAAGAGAACCTGTCAGTCCTTTTTCCATTTCATAGGCACCTTTAAAGGAGATCACAGACAGCAGCCAGGAAACTTTCACGCTGGCCCATTTATCTTCTTTCCACATCCCCTGAAGCTGATACCGCACAGGAACAAAAAGGACTGCAAGCAGCACCAGAAGCAAAAGCCCCAGTAAGACCAGCAAAAGGATACCCAGTATTTTTAATATAAGCAATACAATATGCAACTGTCCATTCCCCCTACTTGCGGCTGTCCACCTCTGTCCCACAGATCTTTGGCAGACTTTCCATATACGCTGTCCAGTTAAATGCACCTGTTTTCTGATACATATCATCGATCATGGAACGTACCACTTCTGCTGCTTCTCCATAACCTCTGGCAATACCCAGGATCAGAAGCTCCCTGCTTTCCCGTTCTTCTTTACGCAAAAGACTTACAGGACGTATATCAAGTATATGATTGCCGCTTTCCGGCAAAGTAATCACATAAGTATCAGGAAGCAGACTTCCGTTGCGCAATCCTTCCAGGATACGCCTTCTGTTCCTGGCTGCATTTTCACCTATATACATATGCTCCCACCAGCGCATAAAACCAACCTTTCACATGTTGCTGTCCCTCGCAGGAAACCATTTTTCCCTGCGTATCATACCTGTTCCATAATAGAACGTATCATACGGATACAGCCGTCTTTTTCCACTTCGTCACTGCAGCATTCCAGACTGTTTTTAATATATTTTTCAGCCTCATCTGATGACTTAAATGTAATAGGCAGTATCGAAAGACACTTTGCCATGGCAGCCCTTGTCAACACCTTCGGAAGCTCCTTCCATGACTCCCTGATATCCGCAAACAGCTGTTCTAATCCCTTTCTGATCATTTCTTCGTCTGCTGTTTCCTCTAAATCCTTATACTCCAGAGAAGCAAAAGAGCTTCCGGATAAGAGCAGTCCTGTTTTCCACAGCACCTCTGTCACTGGAGAAACATCCTTTGACAATTCTTCCATAGGGATCTCATTGGCCATCCACTGCTCAAAGCTGCTTTCTTGTTTTCCTTCCAGTTTTGGAAGAAGATCTGCTGTTTCTGCAGGTATCTCTTTCCATTTATCTTCCTTAAACAGTTCAAGAACCTCTCCCAGTATCCTTGTCATAACCTGTGTTTCTTCCAGATCCACCATAGCATGGTCTTCACATAAAAGCAGCACATACAGATCATTGACCATATCCATTAACATTAAAATATCCCCAGTCGCTTCACTTAACAGTTCACCTGCTTCCTCCAGCTTAGAAGAAAGGTGATAATATCCTGCCGCTTCTAAGGTACTAAAATCTGCCTGTAAAAATTCCTTCAGAATCTGGTACAGTTTTTTATAAGAATCTTCCTCATTTTCAGTCCCAGAAGTTTTGGGCCTGTTTAAAAGAGCCTCTGAGCGGAGCATATACAGCATATCATCCAGCCCAGCCTTTGGAGCTCCTTTATAAACGCTCATTCCTTCCTCAATAATAGCAAAGAATTTATTTTTAGTAAAACGCACTGGCAGCTGGCTGATGATCTGCTGAAAACGTTCATGAAAATCCGCTGGATCATCAGACTGGGTAAGATAGCTTATGATCTCATCTAATAAAGCATCTGTATCTTCCGGCTGCTTTCCTACCAGTTGAGGCATAAAACGGCCTTCTACCCGGTTCATTACATATTCGTAGGCCTGAAAAATATCTGTATAGGCAGTCAGTTTTTCCATCTCCTTGATCGTATCCTGACGAAGTGCCTCAAATCCATCTAAAGACACGCTCTTTTTTTCCAGAAAAGAGCCAAGAAATCCAAAATATCTCTCATATAGCGCCAGCACACTGGCATTCGGTTCACCAGTCTTTTCTGCCATCATTTCATAACAGGTATAAAAATTCAATGTCATACGGATGAAAGAATAATGATATGCAGCCGTAAGACGACGTTTGAGCTTTTTTATTTCCATTCCAGTTTCTACCTCATATTCTCAATAATGTTCTCTCGGAATCTTTCTGTGCCTGATTTTATGAGAAGATTTTTTATCAGTTGTGCCCAAATATCAGTCTGCCTTTAACACACAGCGGCGCACCAGATCCAGGGCCTTCATCATAGACTGTTCACGGATCTTACCTCTGTTCCCTTTAAAATGATATTCCAAAACTTCTGCTTTTCCCTTTACAGCGCAGGCCATATAAACAAGCCCCACCGGTTTCTCCTGGCTTCCGCCTCCAGGACCTGCAAGGCCGGTAACTGCCACGCACACATCTGTCTGGGAACGTTCAGCTCCACCTAACGCCATTTCCAAAGCAGTTTCACGGCTGACTGCACCATAGGCTGCCAGAGTTTCCTCTTTTACACCTAGAAGCCGTATTTTCGCCTCATTGGAGTAAGTGACCATTCCCTGCATAAACACATCAGAAACGCCGGAAACATTTACAAGGCGGGCAGCGATCATTCCACCTGTACAGGACTCGGCAGTTGCCATAGTCAGATGCTTCTTCTGTAAAAGATCCACTACTGCCATTTCCAGTGTCACATCTTCTTCTGTGGTAAAGATACAATCCCCAAAACGGGCAAACAGTTCTGCCATTACAGGCGCGATCAGGGCTTCCCCTTCTTCCCTGGTAGCTGCTTTCGCAGTAAGACGTACCTGTACCTCTGCTGTTTTTGCATAAGTGGCAATGGTAGGATTGGTCTGTTTATCTATCAGATCCAGTATTTTATCTTCCACCTGACTCTCACCATATCCGCAGATCTTCACCATATGGGATACCAGCTGGGAATTCTGTCTTTTTTCCAGATAAGGAAATACCTGTCCTTCAAATAAAGGATACAGTTCATTTGGCGGTCCGGGAAGTAAAATAGCGGTTTTACCATTTTTTTCCATAATAAGTCCCGGTGCCATGCCATTAGGATTATCCAGCACAACGGATCCATGGGGAATCGTTATCATTTTCCAGTTGTTTTCCGGTATTTCTTTGTAGATATTATTCTTAAAAAAAGCTTCCAGACAAGCTCTGGTATGAGGATCCTCTTCCAGTTCCATTCCCATAGCTTCTGCACATACTTCTTTTGTCAGGTCATCCTCTGTAGGTCCAAGTCCACCGGTAACGATAATGATATCAGAACGGCCCAGTGCTGTTTTTACAACTGACATCATCCTCTCATAATTATCGCCTACTGTTACCTGATAATACATATCCAGTCCTAATGAGGCACATTTCTCTGCCAGATATCTGGCATTGCTGTTTAAAATATTCCCCATTAAGATCTCAGTTCCCACACTGATCAGTTCTGCTGTCATGTTTTACATGCCTCCTTTTGTAAGCACCTCAATATTTTTCGCCACATAATCCACCAGTGAGATCACTGTAAGCACTACTGCGATCACCAGCATGATCATAGTTACAGTTGCTAAAGCCGGAATATTAAAGATCATAAGGATCACTGCGATCATCTGGAAGGTAGTTTTAAACTTGCCCCAATAGCTTGCTGCGATCACAATACCGTTGTCTGCTGCTACCAGGCGAAAACCGCTGATGATGAACTCACGGCTGATGATAATGATCACTACCCATGCAGGCAGCTGTCCTAACTGGATCAGGCAGATGAGGGCCGAACATACCAGCAGCTTATCTGCCAGTGGATCCATAAATTTACCGAAATTAGTGACCAGATTATACTTACGGGCGATCTTTCCATCAAAAAGGTCTGTAAGACTGGCTACGATAAAAATCACGTTTGCAACAATACGCATGGTCTGGCTGCTTCCATTGTCGTATAAAAGGGCCGCTACGAAAAAAGGGATCAGGATCACACGCATAACAGTTAATTTATTCGGCAGATTCATGATATACCTCCCCGATCAGGTCATACTCATTTGCTCCGGTTACTTTTACCCTTACAAAATCACCGGACATCAGCATTTCATCGGCATTTACAAAAATAAGCCCATCTACATTCGGTGCATCCATATAGGTACGTCCCACATATGCAGGTTCATCAGCTACTTTTCCCTCGATCATAACATCCAGAACTTTTCCTACCATGTTTTCGCAGTGTTCAAAAGCGATCTCCTGCTGCAGTTCCATTACATCTGCGCGCCGCTCCTCTTTTACTTCCTCCGGGATCTGGTCCGGATAGGAATAAGCCGGCGTATCCTCTTCTGCAGAGTAAGTAAATACACCTACACGCTCAAATTCCATTTCATCTACAAATTCCATTAATTCTTCATGGTCTTCCTGTGTTTCTCCCGGGAAACCGCAGATGAAGGTGGTACGCAGGGCAATGTCCGGGATCTCACGGCGAAGGGCACTGATACGCTCCTTCAGTTCTGCTTTGTGGGTCCGTCTTCCCATTCTCCGTAAAATACGGTCGCTGGCATGCTGGATCGGAATGTCCAGATAATGACATACTTTTTCCTCAGACTTAATAGTCTGGATCAGCTCATCTGTGATCTCCTCCGGATAGCAGTACTGGATACGGATCCAGTAAATACCTGGGATCTGGGCCAGTTCATGAAGAAGCTTTGGAAGACTCTTTTCACCATACAGGTCTTTTCCGTAAAGAGTTGTCTCCTGGGCAACTAAGATCAGCTCTCTTACCCCATTGTCAGCCAGTTCTCTTGCCTCAGCTAACAGCTGCTCCATAGGCACACTGCGGTAAGGCCCTCTTAAATAAGGGATGATACAGTAGGTACAGCGCTTGTCGCACCCTTCCGCGATCTTTAAAAAAGCATAATGTCCACCTGTGGTCATCACACGTTTTTCTGCCTGCGTCGGCAGTTCTTTTAAATCATGGAAACAGGAAATATGCTCTGCTTTCTTTTCTTCCCCATTTTCTCCAAATAGACGGGTAAGTACATTTCCAATCTCTTCATAAGAAGTAGTTCCCAAAATAGCATCTACTTCCGGGATCTCATCAATGATCTCCTGCTTATAGCGTTGTGCCAGACATCCTGCAACGATCAAAGCGCGGCATTTCCCCTCTTCTTTATAGCGGGCCATATCTAAAATAGTATTAACGCTTTCTTCCTTGGCATCACCGATAAAACAGCAGGTATTAATAAGGATGGCATCTGCCTCTGTCTCATCATCTGTAAAAGAAACACCAAGCCCACCTGCTACTCCTAACATTTTCTCCGTGTCTACCAGGTTCTTATCGCAGCCTAAAGACACACAAAACAACTTAATTTTTTCCATATGATAAATCTGCTCCTAAATCAAATCTGTATTCTCATCCTGACTTTCATTTGTGGTAATATCACCATCCGGCAACATATCCGCTTACAAGAAAAAGCCATCTCTTGCACCTGGCGCCCCGGCTCTTCCGGCGGTGCTCTGATGCAGCAGACGGCTTTTTTCTAAAGTCTTATGCCTGTTCTTCGGTTGTATCCAGTTCTTCCTCTGCGGATGGCTCCTCTTCCGGAAGGATTTTTACCTTCTGCTGATACAGCTCATCAATAGCAATAGATAAAGGTTTTTTCCCTGCAGCGCCTGCAACCATGGCATCATCACCTGCGATCAGCTGTCTTGCACGTTTGGAAGCTGCAATAACGATAGAATAACGGCTCTGGACTACAGGCTGCTCACCTGGTTCAATATCTTTGTTTACAACGTTGATCAGATCTGTGTATGATGGATGTAACATATTACATTCCCCTTTCAATGTGGATTTTATAGTGTTTTTGTTTTATATGATTGGTTTTTGGAATTACCAAATTTTTCTGTATTGCGCTTTTATTTCAGATCATCTAAATGGTACAGTTCTTCCCGCATCCTGCTTAAGAAGTCCAGATGATAGCAGGTCTTTCTGTGCTGTAACTGGATCAGGTTGTGCATCTCTTCCACACAGCGGTCCAGATCATCATTGACCAGCAGATAATCGTAGGCTTCCATACCGGAAGCTTCTTCTGCTGCCCGGGCCAGTCTGGCATTGATCACTTCTAAGGTCTCTGTACCCCTTCCTACCAGACGTTTGCGCAGTTCCTCAGCACTTGGCGGGGTTACAAATAACAACAGGGCATCCGGGAAGCGCTTTTTCACTTTTAACGCACCCTGGATCTCGATCTCTAAGATCACATCTTTTCCCTCTGCCATTTTCTGTTCTACGTATTCCTTTGGCGTGCCATAATAATGATTTACATACTGGGCATACTCGATCAGTTTCTGCTCATCACGCATCTTTTCAAACTGTTCCTTTGAAACGAAAAAATACTCTTTTCCGTCTGTTTCCCCTTCTCTGGGTGCCCTGGTAGTAGCAGATATAGACAATGCATAATTGTCATACCGCTTTAACAGTTCTTTCATCAAAGTTCCTTTGCCTGCGCCGGAGAATCCGGATACAACGACTAAAATTCCCTGATGGTCCATAAAATGCCTCCTGCCATTTTTATTCAGTCAAAAATGTTATTCAATATTCTGGATCTGCTCTCTTACTTTTTCAATCTCTGTCTTTAAAGCAATAGCTTTGTCTGAAATAGCAAGATCACTGGATTTAGAAAGAATGGTATTTGCCTCCCGATTCATCTCCTGGGCAATGAAATCCAGTTTACGTCCTACACTTTCCCCGGATAAAAGCTCTCTTTTTGTATTTTCAATATGGCTTCTCAGACGGACAGTTTCCTCATCTACACAGATCTTATCTGCATAGATCACAACCTCCGCTGCAATACGCCCTTCATCCATAGGAGTACCATTTAACAGCTCTTTCACCTTATCTTCTAACTTCTGTCTGTATTCTTTTAAAATAGCAGGGGAACGTTCTTCGATAAAGTCCACCAGTTCTGTCATATAATCCAGCTTACCTAAAAGATCTTCTTTTAAATGATTTCCCTCTGTCTCTCTGGAAGCAACAAACTTTTTTGCTGCCTCTTCCAATGCAGCAGAAAGGATCTCCCAAAGATGCTCCTCATCATCCGGGACCTGTTCCATCGTCAGAACTTCCGGACATCTGGAAAGAGCAGATACCTGGATATCATTACGGATACCAAACTCTTCTTCCATTTTTCTGAAGTATTCCATATATTCCCCAGCCAGGATCCTGTTATACTTCAAGCAGAGGTTGCCTTCTGTATAGTCTTCGTAATTGATAAAAAGATCCACTTTACCTCTCTGGATGTACTTCTTTAAAAGGGTACGGATCGCAGCCTCAAAATAATTGAACTTCTTCGGCATCTTGATACTTAAGTCCAGGTATCTGTGATTTACCGCTTTCATCTCTACAGAAATCTTGTATTCATCCGTAGCATTCTCGCATCTTCCGAAACCGGTCATGCTCTTTAACATATGAATGCCTCTCTTTCGTTTTCCTATATAATCTTAATTATTATAATTCATCAGGAAAAGCAAGTCAACTGAAAATCATTAACCAGACACAGCCCTTTAAGGATTTCCGGATTTCTGTAACACTTTTCTATTTGCAGAAAATGTGGTATCCTTATAAAAGCAGTCTGCCTGCAGTACTGCTTTATTTTTTAATTGACAGGAGTGAATATAAATGGCATTCGACGGTATTACCATAGCAAATCTCGTCTGGGAATTTAAGCACACCTTAGAAGGCGGAAAAATCGCAAAGATTGCCCAGCCAGAAAAGGACGAACTGCTTATTACCATTAAAAATAACAAAGAAAACTATCGCCTGCAGATTTCTGCCAGTGCAAGCCTGCCTCTTATTTATCTTACAGCAAACAATAAGACCAGTCCTCTCACTGCACCAAATTTCTGTATGCTTTTAAGAAAACATATCGGCAGTGCCCGCATTATCTCTGTAAAGCAGCCGGGGCTGGAGCGTATTTTAGAATTTGAACTGGAGCATTTAGATGAATTAGGAGACCTGTGCAGAAAGCGCCTGATCGTAGAGATCATGGGAAAACACAGCAACATTATCTTCTGTAAAGAAGACGGAACTATCATCGACAGCATCAAACACGTTTCTGCCAGCATGAGTTCTGTAAGAGAGGTTCTGCCTGGCCGGGAATATTTTATTCCCCAGACCATCGCAAAGGAAAATCCTCTGGAAGTGACAGAAGACGTTTTCAAAAACTGTATTTCCACCTCTCCTACTTCTGTGCAGAAGGCTTTATACGGGCACCTTACCGGCATCAGTCCTATTATCGCCGAAGAGCTGTGCCACCTGGCTTCCATTGATTCTGACCGCTCAGCTACTGAACTGACAGAACCGGAGCTGATCCACCTGTATCATACCTTCCGTCTGATGATGGAGGATGTAAAAGACGGGCATTTTTCTCCCTCTGTTATATATGACGGTGACACTCCCATTGAATATGCCAGCGTTCCTCTCAGCTGCTACGACAGCAAGGGATATTGCAGGAAAGCTTATGATTCCATCAGTGCACTTCTGGAAAATTATTATGCCTCCAGGGACACTATTACCCGTATCCGTCAGAAATCTTCTGACCTGCGGCGTATTGTACAGACTGCCTTAGAACGCAGCTGCAAGAAATACGACCTGCAGTTAAAACAGTTAAAGGATACAGAGAAGCGGGAAAAATACAGGATCTATGGAGAGCTTTTAAACACGTATGGTTATGAGTTAAAGGGTGGGGAAAAGTCTTTTAAGTGCATTAATTATTATGATAATAAAGAGATCACGATCCCGCTGGATCCACAGCTGACCGCCCGTGAAAATGCCCAGAAGCATTTTGATAAGTATAATAAATTAAAACGTACTTACGAAGCTTTAAGCCAGCTGACCAAAGAAACAAAGGCTGAGGTGGATCATCTGGAATCTGTAAGTTCTGCCCTTGACATTGCTTTAGAGGAAAATGATCTGGTCCAGATCAAAGAAGAGCTGATGGAATTTGGTTATGTGAAAAAACGCCGTGCCAACGAAAAACGGCCAAAGATCACAAGTAAACCTTTCCATTATATATCTTCTGACGGCTATGACATTTTTGTAGGAAAAAATAACTATCAGAATGAAGAGCTTACTTTTAAAGTAGCAAGCGGAAATGACTGGTGGTTCCATGCCAAAGGCATTCCCGGTTCCCATGTGATCGTAAAGAGCAGTGGACAGACCGATCTGCCAGACCGGGTATTTGAAGAAGCCGGTGCTTTGGCTGCTTATTATTCTAAAGGCCGGGAAAATGATAAAGTAGAGATCGACTATATCCAGAAGAAAAATATCAGGAAAGTGGCCGGAGCTGCCCCGGGATTTGTAATATATCATACCAATTATTCTCTGGTAGCTTCTCCAAAATGCGATCTGCAGGAAGTAAAATAGGTAATATCATCCCCCGCCCGTGAGCGGGAAAGGTTAAAACTCTATATACAAAAAACGCCCTTCGGGGCGTTTTTATTATACTTAAAGCACCTGTTATATGCAGCATTTTCCAGATGCATGCACTCTGAATATAAAACAGCCGGTCCATCAGACATAGCTGACGACCGGCCGATTTATTTTACTTCAAGTGAACCAATTCTGTGCGAGAATTAGTTATACTTACGCTTACGAGCAGCTTCAGACTTTTTCTTACGTCTTACGCTTGGCTTCTCGTAATGCTCTCTTTTACGAATTTCCTGCTGAATGCCAGCCTTTGCGCAGTTTCTCTTGAATCTGCGTAAAGCACTGTCTAAGCTCTCGTTATCTTTAACAATTACGTTTGACATCGCTCACACCTAACCTCCCTCCAGTTGTGTAATTGTGCATAATACAACTGTTTGGGTATTTTTAGCACTGCTATGATTATAGCATAAAATTCCCATACGTCAAGAAAAATTTTATATTTTTCTGCGTTTTTTGCACTTTTTATTCAAACAGGCTTATTTGGTCTGTTCTTCTACTACTTCAACGGCTTTCTTTAAAGCTTCTTCAATGCCTGCAGGATTCTTACCACCGGCCTGAGCCATATTCGGACGGCCACCGCCGCCGCCACCTACAAGACCGGCAATAGCCTTGATCAGGTTGCCTGCATGAGCACCCTTCTTCTGTGCCTCATCTGTTGCAGTTGCCATTAAGCTTACTTTTCCATCCATAACGGAAGCGATCACAACTACACCTTCACCGATCTTATCCTTTAACTGGTCACCCAGATTTCTAAGACCGTTCATATCTACATCAGCCACCTTAGAAGCAAGTACCTTAACGCCATTTACTTCTTTAACCTGGCTTAATACATCTCCTAAGGAGTCATTTGCCATTTTGCTCTTTAACTTTTCATTTTCAGAGTTCAATGCCTTGATCTCATCTAACAGGGACTGGATCTTTGCATTAAGACCTGCCGGAGTTGTTTTAGCTGTCTTCGCTGCTTCCTGAAGCTCTGTCTCTACTTCTGCATAATGTTTCATCAGACCATCAGATGTAAGTGCTTCAATACGTCTTACACCAGCTGCGATACCTGCCTCGGAAAGGATCTTAAAATATCCAATGGTACTGGTATTAGCTACATGAGTACCGCCGCAAAGTTCTGTGGAGAAATCTCCCATCTTTACAACACGTACCTTTTCACCATACTTTTCTCCAAACAGCGCCATAGCACCTGTTTTCTTTGCTTCATCTAAAGTCATAACCTCGGTTACAACCGGAAGCGCAGCCTGGATCTCTTCATTTACAATATCTTCTACCTTCTTGATCTCCTCTGGAGTCATAGCAGAAAAATGGGTAAAGTCGAAACGAAGACGTCCTGCATCTACATAGGAACCAGCCTGTTCTACATGGCTTCCTAATACAGTACGCAGTGCTTTCTGCAGCAGGTGGGTAGCACTATGGTTCTTGCTGGTCAGTGCACGGTTCTTCGGGCATACAGACAAGGTAACTGTCTCGCCGACACTTAACATTCCCTTAGTCATAACACCTACATGGCCGATCTTTCCGCCCTGTAAATGAATGGTCTCTTCTACCTTAAATTCACCGTTGGCACTGTGGATGGTACCCTTATCGCCCTGCTGTCCACCCATAGTTCCGTAGAATGTGGTCTGGTCTGCAATAATGGTTCCTCTCTGGCCATCTGTTAAAGCTTCTACGATCTCATCTTCTGTAGTCAGAACAGAGATCCTGGAGTCTACATCTAATTTATCGTAACCTACGAATTCAGAGGTGATAGAAGCATCAATAGACTGATATACAGTTACGTCTGCACCCATATAGTTGGTTGTCTTACGTGCCTTACGTGCCTTGTCCTTCTGCTCCTTCATAGCTGCTGCAAAGCCTTCTTCATCAACAGTGCAGCCCTTTTCTTCCAAGATCTCCTTAGTCAGATCTACCGGGAAACCGTAAGTATCATACAGCTTAAATGCATTTTCACCGGAAAGGGTCTTCTCACCGGCAGCTGCCATAGCATCTTCCATTTCAGCAAGGATAGCCAGACCCTGATCGATGGTCTTGTTAAATTTATCTTCTTCCTCAGTCAGCACCTTAAAGATCATGGACTGCTTCTCTTCCAGTTCTGGATATCCGTCCTTGGAAAGTTCAATAACAGTCTTGGAAAGCTCTACAAGGAACTTACCTTCAATGCCAAGCTTTCTTCCATGGCGTGCTGCACGGCGCAACAGACGGCGCAGTACATAGCCTCTTCCTTCATTAGAAGGCATGATACCATCAGAGATCATGAACGTACAGGACTTAATATGGTCTGTAACAATACGAAGAGAAACATCGGTTTCATGGTCTTTCTGGTATTCTTTATCAGAAAGAGCACATACTCTGTCTAAAAGAGCCTTGTTGGTATCTACAGTAAAAAGGGAGTCTACATCCTGAACAACAACTGCCAGACGTTCCAGACCCATACCTGTATCAATATTTTTCTGCTTCAGTTCAGAATAATGGCCATGACCATCATTGTCAAACTGGCTGAATACATTGTTCCATACTTCGATGTAACGGTCGCATTCGCAGCCTACGGTACATCCCGGCTTACCGCAGCCATACTTTTCGCCTCTGTCGTAGTAAATCTCAGAACATGGACCACAAGGACCTGAACCATGCTCCCAGAAGTTATCTTCCTTGCCAAAACGGAAGATCCTCTCCGGAGCGATGCCGATCTCCTTGTTCCAGATATCAAATGCTTCATCATCATCCTGATAAATAGAAGGATACAGACGATCAGGATCTAAGCCAACTACCTCTGTTAAGAATTCCCAGGACCAGTGGATCGCTTCTGTTTTAAAGTAATCACCGAATGAGAAGTTTCCTAACATCTCAAAGAAAGTACCGTGACGTGCGGTTTTTCCGATATTTTCAATATCACCTGTACGGATACATTTCTGGCAGGTGGTCACTCTTCTTCTTGGTGGGATCTCCTGCCCGGTAAAATAAGGCTTTAACGGTGCCATACCGGAATTGATCAGCAGAAGGCTGTTATCATTATGCGGCACAAGTGAGAAGCTCTTCATCACCAGATGTCCCTTGCTCTCGAAGAATTCAAGGAACATACGGCGCAGCTCATTCACTCCGCGGTACTGTGGTTGTTTCACTTTTTTCTTCCTCCATTATATAAAATTAGGGTTTTTCAGTAAATATTTCAGGACAGCAAAAATCCGGGCAGAACAGACCTTGCCTGTGAATGCCCTCCTAAAACAAACCATGTATATAAACTCATAAACGGAATTTTACCATATTAGAGCTGAATTAGCAAGAGAAAATGACTCCGGAACCAAAGCCGGAGTCATTTTTTCTCTTCTTCTTTTTTATTTTTTAATCTTTTCCTGCCAGTTCATCATACCGCTTTGCCAGCTCATAGGCACGTTCTCTGGTCTGGTTTACCATGCTGGAAGCATAGGATAAGCCATTTCCCGTTTTGCCGGAGCTGTCAGCTGCATCAGATTCTCTTTTTTTCAGCCAGTCTTTTTCTTCATTTGCAAGCTTTAAAGCTTCTTCCTGGGAAAGAGCCTCTAATAAGGCATTATATACAGCATTTAATTCCCCGTCCCACATTTTTAATTCTGTTTCTGCAGATGTTTTTGCGGAATAAACATTTGAGTCTGTATCCTGTTCCCTTGTCTTTTGTATCTGGCTGTCTAATTTTTTCAGGCGTTCTGTATAACTTTCCTCTTTTGTCTCAACAGACTGCACCTCTGCCCCTTCATCTGCTGCCAGAGCAGTCTCCTCACCGGTTACTTCTTTTTCCTGCAAAGATCCCCGGCTTTTTTCTCCCACCTCTTCAGGAACAGCCTGAATTTCTTTCTCTTTTCCAATGGCTTTCTTTGCAGTATCTGCCGAAAGCACCTGTACCTGCTGTTCCTGGGAAGTTCTTTTCACAACGGAGCTTGTATAGCTGGTAATGGCGATCCCTACTACCAGGATACAGCCGATAATGACCCACATCCTTCTATCTTTCATATATTCACATCCCTGTCTGTTATCTATGGACTGCTTTTACCGGCAGTAATTATTTTCCAGTCATACAGTACCATAAAATCGGACGCTTGTGAATACTATTCCAAAAGGAGTAATATATTGTAAGATTTGCGTAAAAATTGAGCAGAGATGATCATCTCTGCTCAAATATATTAAAGGGATAATCCTTCATCTACCATCAGATCAGTTCCGTCTGCTGCTGTGGTAGCCAACTGGTCACACCGTTCATTCTGGGGATGTCCGGCATGGCCTTTTACCCAGATGAATGTGACCTGATGCTGCTCTTTTGCTTTTAAAAGACGTTTCCACAGATCAATATTTTTTACAGGACCGCTTTTACCGCGGTTCCAGCCTTTAGCGATCCATCCACTGATCCAGTTCTGGTTAAAGGCATCTGTAAGATACTTGGAATCTGAATATAACTCTATCCTGCATGGGCGGTTTAAAGCCTCTAAGCCTGCTATGGCTGCCATTAACTCCATACGGTTATTTGTGGTCTTTTTATAACCTGCGGATAAGGTCTTTTCATGTAACTGGCCGCTTTTATCCACATAATGCATGACCACACCATAACCTCCTGGTCCATCCGGATTTCCTCTTGCTGATCCGTCTGTGTAGATTTTTACTTCTGTCATTGTCCTGTACTCCTGCTTTTATCATATATAGCGATATGTTATTTTCCGTTATACTTATCGGTTCCATTTTTCGCACAAAGCTAATATCTGCTCTGTAAAACGTTTCAGATCCTGGTTTGCACCGCCCTGGTTGCGTGCGATCACATCCATAAGCATCTGTCCTGCATCCACCAGTCTGGTATAAATGCCTGTTGCCTTTCTGGTTGCCTGAGTCTCTGCCTCCACTAAAACAGGCTCTGTCTCCCTGATCCACAGTCCCCTTATCAGGTCAAATTCCGAACCTGAATATGGTGCTTTTGCTGTAAGACCAAGTTGCGTTGTCAAAGCATCTGTCAGGGATTCACAGGACTCATCATTTCCATGTACCACAAATACATACTGGGGTTTCTGTTCAAAAGCAGCTGCCCAGGTTAAAAGCCCATCTCTGTCTGCATGGCCGCTGATACCGTCCAAAGTCTCAATATGGGCCTTAACATCAATCTCTTCACCAAAGATCTTAACAGCAGGCGTGCCATCCTGAAGCAGGCGGCCTAAGGTTCCTTCCGCCTGATATCCGGCAAATACTACACTGCACTCTTCCCGCCACAAATTGTGCTTTAAATGGTGGCGGATACGGCCTGCATCACACATACCTGCCGCTGAAATGATCACCTTCGGGGTCATATCAAAGTTGATATTTTTAGATTCTTCACTGGTAACAGAAAGCTTCAGCCCCGGAAAATCAATCGGGTTAATACCACGTTCTACCAGTGCCTTTGTTTCCTCATCATAACATTCCACCATGTTCTGCTTAAATACATGGGTTGCCTCTACTGCCAGCGGGCTATCCACATATACCTGGAAACCATCATGGCCAGTAACCAGCTTTTTTTCTTTAATATGGCGGATCATGTACAGTAGTTCCTGGGTCCTGCCTACAGCAAAGGCTGGGATCACTACATTACCTTTACGGTCTAAGGTCTCCTGGATAATACGCGCCAGACCAACTACATGGTCTTCACCCTTTTTGTGATAACGGTTTCCATAGGTAGACTCCATAACTACATAATCGCCGTCAGAAATATACTGTGGATCCCGGATCAGTGGTTTGTTTTTGTTTCCAATATCACCGGAAAAGACTATCTTACGCTGTTCTTCTCCCTCTGTTGCCCAGATTTCAATAGAGGCAGAACCAAGAAGATGACCTACATCTGTAAAACGTAAAGTGATATTTTCATTCAGTTTAAACTTCTGCCCGTAGGCAACACCTTCAAAATGGCCTAAAACACCTTCTGCATCCTGCATGGTATAAAGAGCTTCTACCTCTGCTTTTCCTGCTCTCCGGGCTTTACGGTTTCGCCACTCTGCCTCCATCTCCTGAATGTGGGCACTGTCACGAAGCATGATCCCACACAGATCTGCAGTTGCATAAGTAGTGATGATCTGCCCCTTAAAGCCTCTGGCATAAATCCAGGGAAGCATTCCTGCATGATCAATATGGGCATGAGTCAAAAATACATAGTCAATATCACTGTAGCTGACCGGAAGTTCCGCATTCTGATAGGGATTATTTCCCTGCTCCATACCGCAGTCAATAAGGACCTTAGTATCTCCCACTTCCAGAAAATGGCAGCTGCCTGTTACTTCATGGTCTGCTCCGATAAAGGTCAGTCTCATAAGCATTCTCCCCTCTGCTGCCCCTTTTTATTGTTATCATTAAGAGGCTCGTTTTTGCTAACCATAGTATAGCACATGCGCATGTTTATTTGCAATCTTTTTCAGTCATTTTGCGTAAATTGTACAAATTTTCTGATAATGTTGTTTACTCCCCATATGCTGCCTGCGCAGACGCTTGTTTTTCTTTTGGACTCATTACATCTTATACTCACGAATCCCGCGCATTCGCGCTCTACTGCCTGCTTTCGCAGGCGATTCGTTCGTTAATGGTCCAAGAAAAACAAATGCCACCTTCGGTGTCGCTTGTTTTTCTTTTGGACTCATTACATCTTATACTCACGAATCCCGCGCATTCGCGCTCTACTGCCTGCTTTCGCAGGCGAGACCTTCGTTAATGGTCCAAGAAAAACAAATGCCACCTTCGGTGTCGCTTGTTTTTCTTTTGGACTCATTATATGATGATGCAGATCAAGCCCCCATTACTGTCATTAATGATCTTCTGCAAAGTATCCTGAAGCTTTTGCTGACATTCGTCTGTCATTTGTGAGATTTTCGCCTGAATGCCATCTTCTACGATCTGCTCAATCGACTTGCCAAAAATATTGGCGTCCCAGATGCCTTCTTCGTTATCTTTGGAACTGGAATTTATATAGGCAATAAGATCTTTTGCCTGCTGTTCGCTGCCTACAATAGGCGCGATCTCTGTCTCGATCTGGGCCCGGATCAGATTTACAGACGGAGCCTGGGCTTTCATTTTCACGCCATATTTATTCCCATGCCGGATCACTTCCGGCTCATCTAAAAGAATTTCATCTCTCTGGGGCATCATTACTCCATATCCTTTTAATCTCGCCTGGGCCAGAGCCTCTTTAATTTTGTCATACTCCTTCTGCATGCCTGCCAATGTACTTAGGGTCTGCATCAGCTGATACTCCCCTTCAATGGGTAATCCTACATAATCACTTAATATCTGATAATAATAACTGTCATCCATCTGAACCTGTAAGGAAACCGTGCCATCTGCCATTTCCATTTTTTCTATAAGGATTTTTTCCACAGGACCTGACTGCTTTTCAAAAGCCTTTACCTGGACTGCCGCATCTTTCATATGGCTGACCTTCTTTAACAGTTCTTTTGCCAGATCTATCACCTGGGTCTTAAGCCAGTGGGACGCCGGTAAAACCTCCAGCCACTTAGGAATATGAAAATCCAGTTCTGTCACAGGAAATTCTTTCAGGACACTTTCCAGAATATGAAATATATCCTCTTTTTTCAGCTGTTCACAGCTCACAGGAAGAACCGTCACCTCATATTCCTCTGACAGCTGCTCTGCCAGCTTTAAAACCTCATCTGAATGGGGCTTTGTGGAATTCAAAAGAAGGATAAATGGTTTTCCCAGTTTTTTAAGTTCATCTACCGTCTGCTTTTCCGCATCTATGTAGGCAGATCGTTTTAACTCTCCAATGGATCCATCCGTAGTTACTACGATACCAATGGTAGAATGGTCTCCGATCACCTTTCTGGTCCCGATCTGGGCCGCCTGGGTAAAAGGGATCTCTTTTTCTGACCAGGGCGTTTTTACCATCCGCTCTTCCCCGTTTTCCACATGGCCTGCTGCTCCATCTACCATATAACCAACGCAGTCGATCAGGCGCACTTTCGCCTGGATCCCGTCTCCCAACGTGATCTGAACTGCCTCTTTTGGGATGAATTTAGGCTCTGTAGTCATCACCGTCTTCCCCCCTGCACTCTGAGGCAATTCATCGGTACTAACCGCCTTTAAGCTTTCATCTTCCATAGCCGGAAGCACTGCAAGCTCCATAAAACGCTTGATAAACGTAGACTTTCCCGTACGCACCGGACCCACTACGCCTATGTATATCTCGCCTTTTGTTCTGGCCTGAATATCTTTGTATACATTAAAATTGTCCATAAAAATACCCCCTTGCACTTTTATGCTATTTTCTACAACATATGCCGGGGGTATTCTTTTTATTCTTTTTATTCTTTTTTCTACCAGGATACTGCCTGAAATTTACAGCCCTGTCAAAACATTATTCGCTTAAATAAGCTTTCTTTACACGGTCATTGTTCATCAGTTCTTTTGCATCACCGGAAAGGGCAATGGTTCCTGTTTCCAGAACATACGCCTTGTTTGCAATAGAAAGAGCTTTCTTTGCATTCTGCTCTACCAAAAGAACGGTGGTGCCGTCTTTATTGATCTGCTGGATAATATCAAAAATCTCATTTACATAGATAGGTGAAAGTCCCATGGACGGCTCATCCAGTACCATTACCTTCGGATGGCTCATAAGAGCACGGCCCATGGCAAGCATCTGCTGCTCGCCGCCGGATAAGGTTCCCGCCAACTGGTTCTTTCTTTCCTCCAGACGTGGGAAACGCTTGTAGATCATTTTTAATGTCTCTTCGATCTCATTTTTATCCCTGCGGGTATATGCGCCCATCATCAGATTTTGCAATACAGAAAGAGTGGCAAACACACGGCGTCCTTCCGGAACATGGGCAATCCCCATACTTACCAGCTTATAACCTGGAATATGGGTAATATCTTTTCCGTCGTAAATGATCTTTCCCGCTTTTGCATTTAACAGACCTGTAATGGTATGCAGAGTGGTAGTCTTTCCTGCACCATTGGCACCGATCAGTGCCACAATGTCTCCCTGCTCTACATCAAAGGAGATTCCTTTTAAAGCCTGGATCACACCATAGTATACTTCCAGGTCTTTTACTTCAAGCATTGCCATCGTATCTCTCCTCCTTATTCACCCAGATATGCCTTGATCACTTCCGGATCATGCAGTACGTCACTGGTAGCCCCTTCTCTTAAGACCTGTCCGAAGTTTAAAACCGTCAGTTTCTCACAGATACCGCTTACCAGTTTCATATCATGCTCAATAAGAAGTACCGTCATATCAAAATTGTCACGTACAAAACGGATGGTTTCCATCAGTTCCGCTGTCTCGTTAGGGTTCATGCCGGCTGCCGGCTCATCTAACAGAAGAAGCTTTGGTTCTGTTGCCAGCGCTCTTGCGATCTCTAACTTTCTCTGCTTACCATAAGGTAAGTTAGAAGCCTTGAAGTCACATTCTTTATCCAGGTCAAATACCTTTAACAGGCTCATGGCCTCTTCGTCCATCTCTTTTTCGATCTTGTAATATCTTGGAAGACGGAAAATACCTTCTACTGTAGAATATTTGTGATGATTGTGAAGACCAGCTTTTACATTGTCAAGAACGGACATATCCTTGAAAAGACGGATATTCTGGAAAGTTCTTGCAATACCGGCCTGATTGATCTCAATGGTACTCTTACCTGTAATATTGGTATCATCTAAGACAATGCTTCCTGCATTTGGCTTATATACACCTGTAAGAAGGTTGAAAATGGTAGTTTTTCCAGCACCGTTTGGACCGATAAGACCGTACAGCTGTCCTTTTTCGATCTCAACGTGGAAATTATCAACTGCCTTTAAGCCGCCAAAGGATATACTTAAATTCTTTACTTCCAGTAATGCCATATTATTTTGCCTCCTTTGCCGGTTTCTTATTTCCCTTTAATGCAGCAAACAGCCTCTCACGGAGCACTACAAACTGAGGTGCAGAGTTAAACAGCATTGCTAAAATCAGCACGATAGCGTACATCAGCATACGGTAATTACTCAGTCCTCGAAGCATCTCAGGAAGGAGATACAGGATAACTGTAGCGATCACAGAACCACGGATGCTTCCAATACCCCCAAGGACTACATAAACAAGGATCATAATAGACATATTATAACCAAAGTTCTTCGGCAGAGCAGTAAGTGTTGTCAGGTTATGCGCATAGAGAACGCCTGCCACGCCTGCAAGACCTGCGGAAATGCTAAATGCCATCAGTTTGTATTTTGTAATATTGATACCAATGGATTCTGCTGCAATACGGTTGTCACGGATAGCCATGATGGCACGGCCGGTACGGGAATTAACCAGATTCATTACAATAAATAAAGTAATAAGTACCAGGATCACACCAATAGTAAAGGTTGCTGCCTGAGGCGTACCGGTAATACCCTGTGCTCCCTTGATCAGCACCTCGCCATCAGCATCCATTTTTAAAGACATGGAATCCTTTAATGAAATATGGAAACCGGATCCATCTCTTCCCAAATATACAGCATTGATGATATTTTTAATGATCTCACCAAAAGCCAGAGTTACAATAGCCAGATAGTCGCCCTTTAAGCGCAGTACCGGAATACCGATAAGAACGCCGAAAACAGCTGCCACTGCTGCTCCGATGATCACTGCGATCACCAGAGAGACCGTTGGGTCAATAGCACCCTTCATGCACTTTGAAAACAATGCCCCGGAAAAAGCACCTACACACATAAATCCGGCATGTCCAAGGCTTAACTCTCCCAGGATACCTACTGTCAGGTTTAATGAAACTGTCATGATCACATAGATACAGAAAGGGACCAAAAGTCCTTTCATCAGACTGGACATATGTCCGGTACCCATTAAGATCTGTACAACAATATATGCCACTACTACAATAGCATATGTGATCATATTATTGATAAATGTCTTCTGCTTTGCTTTACTTTTCATACCCGCACCTACACTTTCTCACTGATCTTCTTGCCAAGAATACCGGTGGGTTTTACTAACAGTACAATAATAAGTACCGAGAACACAATGGCATCTGAAAGCTGTGAAGAAATATACGCCTTGGAGAGGATCTCGATCACGCCTAAAAGAACGCCGCCAATAAAAGCGCCCGGGATCGATCCTATACCGCCAAATACAGCTGCCACAAATGCCTTGATGCCTGGCATGGAACCTGTATATGGGGTTAAGGACGGATAAGCAGAACACAACAGTACGCCTGCAATGGCTGCTAATGCAGAACCAATAGCAAATGTCAGTGCAATGGTACCATTTACATTAATACCCATTAAGGTTGCTGCGCCCTTATCTTCTGAAACAGCTAACATGGCCTGTCCTGCTCTTGTACGGTTAATAAATGCCATCAGGCATACCATGATCACAATACAGGAAAGGATAGTTGCAATGGTCTCTCCGGTAATATTTAACTGGCCGCCTGCCAGCTTTAATGCCGGGATCTTTACAACAGAAGTAAACGATTTTGTATCAGCGCCAAAGATCAGCAGTGCTACATTCTGGAGCAGATAGCTGACACCGATGGCTGTGATCAGTACAGCAAGAGGCGAAGCATTACGTAAGGGCTTGTATGCCACACGTTCAATGACAACACCTAACAATGTGCATGCTGCTACTGCCAGCAGGACGCCTAACACAGGAGGAAGTCCCATGGAGCTGACCGTGACAAATACAACATAGCTTCCTATCATAATAATATCACCATGAGCGAAATTCAGCATCTTCGCAATACCATAAACCATGGTATATCCCAGTGCGATGATCGCATATACACTGCCCAGGCTGACGCCATTGATCAAATAGTTGATAAAGCTCATACATACACCTCTTCATTGAATATTGAAAGTCTTCACTTTGAAACCCCGTTTTATAAAACCAAGAGGGTTGTCATAACGACAACCCTCTTTTGGGTTATTGATCAGGTTTTCTTGATTTTCTGAAATTAATTATTCCATAGCCTTATAAGCGCCATCTACAACCTGAACAGCCTTAGGATCCTTCTCAGGCTCACCATCTTCTGTCCAAGTCATGTTAGTACCGGTCAGACCGTCAACTTTGATCTTTGTCATAGCACCTTCCATAGCATCGCAGATATCACCTACAGCCATATCCGGAGTAACATTTGCTTCTTCCATAGCAGCTTTGATGACGTACATAGCATCATAAGCATCTGCTGCAAACTGGATCGGGGTCTCACCATATGCATCTTCAAAGCTCTTAACAAACTTTACAGTCAGATCATCTGTAGCATCTGCTGCAAATGGAGTTAACAGCATCAGACCTTCAGCCAGCTTAACATCAAAGTTCTGAACCTGTAAGATACCATCCATACCATCGCATCCAAAGAACTGCGGAGCAAAGCCCATGGTATTAGCCTGCTGTAAGATCAGGGAAGCTTCTGTATAGTAGATTGGTAAGAATACCAGCTCTGCGCCGGATTCTTTTGCTTTCTGTAACTGAGTAGAGAAATCCTTGTTGCTGTCTGCGGTAAATGCTTCAGCGTCAACAACTTCAATGCCCTGATTTGGAGCTTCCTGGGCAAACTTCTCATAAATACCACTGGAGTATACATCAGAGCTGTCATAGATAACAGCTACCTTGCTTGCCAGCTTGTGCTCACCGATGTACTTAGCAGATGCTGTACCCTGAGCCGGGTCAGAATAGCAGACACGGTATACATTTGGATTAGCCGCACATTCTACAGCAGAGCCGGATGGTGTGATCTGGAACATATTATCAGCTGCAGTCTTGTCAGCAACTGCGATACATGGAGCAGATGTAACTGTTCCCATCAGTGCCTGCATTCCCCAGTCTTTTAAGGTATTATAAGCATTTACAGATTTTTCTGCATCATGCTCATCATCCTGGAACTGGAACTCAACAGGATAGCCGTTGATACCACCAGCTTCATTGATCTCTTTAACAGCGATCTCTGCACCATGCTGTACAGCCAGACCGTAAACTGCTGCGCCGCCGGTTACAGGGCCGATACCACCGATCTTAAAGGAAGCGCCATCTGCTGCTGCACTGCTTTCAGCTGCCTTGCTCTCACCTTCTGCTTTAGCCTCACCAGCAGCTGCTGTTGTGGTAGATGCGGAACCTGAGCCGCCGCATGCTGTTAAAGATGCTGCCATAACTACTGCTAAACCAGCGCTTAAAAATCTTTTTTTCATAATAGTGTCCTCCTCACATGACTGTATCTGTTATGTCTTTCATACAGATACATTTGTTCTTAAACTTTTTACATTATAAAAACTGATAATTGCCTTGTCAATACCTTTTATAAAAAAATGTGAGAAAGATTGACTGTTTCATAACCAGTAGTTATGATAGTTATTCCTTATCCCAGATAAGACTGGTATTTTCCATACGCTTATCCCGCAGCATCAGCTCTGCCAGAGCATCCTTTGCGGACTTACCGTCAAATAAAACCTCGTTTACCTGTTCTACAATAGGCATGGTCACATGATATTTTTCTGCCAGTTTTAAAGCTGCCTTTGCAGAATAAACACCTTCCACTACCATTTTCACTTCTTTCATGGCCTCATCCATGGTATAGCCTTTTCCAATGAGGATACCAGCCCTTCGGTTGCGGCTGTGCATACTTGCACAGGTGACGATCAGATCACCAATGCCGGTAAGTCCTGAAAAGGTCTCAGGCTTTCCGCCCATAACAGTTCCCAGGCGGGTGATCTCTGCAATGCCCCTGGTGATCAGCGCTGCCTTTGTATTATCCCCGCAGCCCAGACCATCTGCTGTACCAGCTGCCAGGGCGATAACATTTTTCAAGGCTCCGCCCAGCTCAATCCCTAGCATGTCCGGGCTTGTGTATACACGGAATACAGGACTCATAAACAGGCTTTGTACATATTCTGCTGCTGCCTTGCTGTGGGCACCTGTTACACAGGTAGTTGGAAGACCTCTGCTTACTTCTTCTGCATGGCTTGGTCCGGAAAGCACAGTTACCTCTGCCTGGGGAAGTTCTTCCTCGATCACTTCAGATAATGTTTTCAAAGTTGCTTCTTCAATTCCCTTTGCTACATTTGTAACGATCTGACCTGGTTTTAACCATGGTTTCATTTTCACTGCTGTCTGTCTCACGTAGACAGATGGCACTGACATGACTAACAGATCCTTATCCTTCATAGCCGCCTCTAAATCACCGGTGATCTCAATTTCTTCCGGTATTGGCGTATCCCCTAAGTTTGGATGCTTCCTGTTTACTGATAAACTTTCTACCTCCGCAGGAATCGCTGACCAAAGCTGCACCTTATGTCCATTTCCATTTAAAAGGATTGCCAGTGCTGTTCCCCATGTTCCTGATCCGATTACTCCAACTGATGCCATTACCCCACCATCCTTTACGATTTTTTATGATTTTTTTGCGCCGACCTTGTTTTCATTTCCATGGATCAGGCGAATGATATTGGCTCTGTGACGCCAGAATGCCATAGCTGCGATCACCGCTGTCATTGCACCATACTCTACAGAAGATACAGCGCTTAAATTGTATGCCCCGCATTTTCCCATGTAGACATTCCATGCAAGAAGGATCACGGAAACTACCAGAGAGCCCAGGGAAACATAGCGGGTCACAGCCACAATCAGTATAAATACCGCCAGACATAAAACAGTCAGTCTCCAGTCAATAGAAAAGATAATTCCGGCTGTTGCCGCAATTCCCTTTCCGCCTTTAAAATGAAGATAGAAAGGATAATTATGTCCCAAGATCGCTCCCAGACCAATATACAGCATATATACATATGCATAGTCCGGCTGATTTTTAAAGATACAGCGAACTGCCATACAAGGGATCACTGTTTTTAAGAAATCCCCTGCAAAAACTGTAAGACCTGCCTTCTTTCCCATCACACGCAGCGCATTGGTACTGCCGGAATTTCCGCTTCCGTATTTGCGGATATCAATTCCATGTACCCTTCCATAAATATAACCGGTCTGGAAGATACCAAACAGGTATCCCACTGCTAAACATACAAGACGTTCCATTTTCATACCCCTTATGTAATTTTATAGCACTTTCTTTTTTTTGTCTTTTTACACAGCATTTACGCTTTCCAGCATGGGCGTTTGTCCGTGTTCTGCGTACATTTGCTTTTTTCACAATATAACGCAATTCAGGGACTGTTGCGCCAGCTGTTTATTAAGCTGTGTGCAGCAGGCCCTGCTGATCTACATTGTTTATTTAAAACTATTTATCCTTATCTTTCCGCTCACGTATAAGGAATTTTAAAGATGTTCCCCTGAAACCAAATGCATTCCGGATCTGATTCTCCAAATATCTGGTATAAGAGAAATGCATCAGCTCCTTATCGTTTACAAAAACTACGAATGTAGGCGGTTTTACTGCTACCTGCGTTACATAGTAGATCTTTAAGCGCTTTCCTTTATCAGACGGCGGCTGCTGCATGGCAACTGCCTCGGAAACGATCTCATTTAATACGCCGGTAGCCACACGCATATTCTGGTTCTGGCGCACTGCATCTACCAACTCAAACAGTTTCGGAAGTCTCTGGCCTGTTTCTGCTGAGATAAAAATATACTCTGCATAAGGCATAAAAGAAAGGGTTTCTTTTAACTTGTTTGTATACTGGTAAATGGTCTTATCATTCTTTTCAATGGCATCCCACTTGTTTACAGCAACGATGATGCCCTTTCCACGTTCGTGGGCGATACCTGCGATCTTTGCGTCCTGCTCTGTGATGCCTTCTTTTGCATCAATCACAATAATGACTACATCAGCACGTTCTACTGCCGTTACCGTACGGATGATGCTGTAGCGTTCCAGATCTTCTTTAATCTTATTCTTACGGCGGAGTCCTGCTGTATCAATAAATACATAAGGAACACCGTTGTGGACGATCTCCGTATCTACTGCGTCTCTAGTGGTTCCTGCAATATTGGAAACGATCACACGGTTTTCACCTAACAGCTTATTAATGAGAGAAGATTTTCCTACATTAGGCTTTCCTACTACTGCGATCCTTGGGCGGTCATCTTCCTCTTCTTCCATCTGGGATGCGTCAAAATGTGCTACTACCGCATCTAACAGATCACCGATCCCTAAACGTGAAGCACCTGATACAGGGATCGGATCCCCGATTCCCAGATTATAGAACTCATAAACATCATTTCCGAATTTTGCAAGGCTGTCTACCTTATTCACTGCCAGAATAACCGGTTTATGGGACTTACGCAGCATATCTGCCACCTTAGAGTCAGCATCTACCAACCCCTGACGTACGTCTACAATAAATACGATCACATCTGCGGTAGCAATAGCGATCTCAGCCTGTTCTCTCATCTGTGAAAGAATGATGTCGCTGCTGTCCGGCTCAATACCACCTGTATCGATCAGTGTAAAATTCATATTCAGCCAGGTACAGTCTGCATAAATCCTGTCTCTGGTAACACCAGGTGTATCTTTTACAATGGAAATAGTGTCCCCTGCAATTACATTAAACAGGGTAGATTTTCCAACGTTTGGCCTTCCTACAATGGCCACGACTGGTTTACTCAATTGTTTTCCTCCTTACTTTCACCATGTACTATGGAAATCTGTTTCCCATGATTTTGCGGGAAGATATCACCACTATATCTGTTTGCGCACGATCTTGTACTCGTCATCTGACTGATAATAAGGACAAGCTCTCACATCTCCCTTTAAAAAGCGCACCATATCATCCTCATCTAAATCTACTTCGCAGACATAGTATTCATTTTCTTCATCATATACATAGTTTCCGCAGCATTCACAGCTGCCAACGGTTTTTTTATCTTTTTTGCTCTGTTTCATCGTCCTCATCTTCCCATATCTCATCCAGCTCATAGCCTTCATAACCATATTCTTCTCCCGGAAGTCCTTCTTCCATTGGTTCCGGTTCCGGCTCTGAGGACGGTTCGAGAATAGCATGGACAAAATCTTGCCCGTCTGATTTTACTATACGTATCTTAACTTGTAAAGCCTTTTCTACATCTTCTGCAGTTAAGTCATCTAAGAATACTGTCTCCCCGCTCCGGAACATATTAATAGGAAGAAGGAGATATTCCCCCAGTTCCTTATCCTTCAGCTGGGCGATCAGATCTTTTGCTGTGATCAGTCCGGAAACAGTAATACTCTCACCAAAGAAATCATTGCGGATGGGATAAATGTTAATGGTCCTGTTTGGAAATTTTTTCCGGATCCAGTCCGCATATTTTTCCATATAAGGATACGGAAGGCGGCCAGTTGCAATGGATACCAGTCCCGGCTCGTCATTTTCTTCCACCTGCTCTAATGCATCAGCCACCTCACTAGCCATAAGCCGCAGCATACCTACGCCATTTTCCAGCTGTATATAGCCATCATAACGTTCTTCTTCCGGAAGTTCTCTTTCTGCCAGAATATAAAACTCGTCACTTGCGTGGATAAAATGGATTCCATGTTCTGCGAAGATTTTTTTCTGCCAGCCTTCGATCATATCAATGGTAGCGCAGGCATCTTCTTTTGTAAAAGGCTGCAGTGGGTATAAACCATCTCTATATTTAGAAAGTCCTACAGGTACTACCGAAACACTTTGCATAACAGGTGCATATTTGGAAAGATCACCAATAGAACGCTCTAATTCTGCTCCGTCATTTACTCCCTTGCAAAGAACGATCTGTCCGTTCATGGGAGTTTCCGCCTCATATAAACGGTCAATAAGTTTCAGTGCCTTTCCTGCAAACCGGTTGTGCAGCATCATACAACGCAGCTGTGGATTGGTGGTCTGTACAGAAATGTTAATAGGTGCCAGTTTAAAGCGGATGATACGCTCTATGTCCTTTTCTTTTAAGTTGGTCAGTGTAACATAATTTCCCTGAAGGAAAGATAACCGGGTATCATCATCTTTAAAATAAAGAGTCTCTCTCATTCCCGGAGGCATCTGGTCAATAAAGCAGAAAATACATTTGTTGCTGCAGGAACGGTAATCACTCATCAGACCGTTTTCAAAAGTCAGTCCCAGATCCTCATAATCATTTTCTATATCCAGTTCCCATTCTTCCCCATTGGCTTTTCGCACCACCATGGTCATAGACGGGCTGTTTACATAATATTCATAGTCAAAAATATCTTCAACAGGATTTCCATTGATGGTAAGGACTCTGTCTCCCGGTTCCAGCTCCAGTTCCTCGCCAATGGAACCTGGATCTACTTTCGAAATAGGATGTCCTTCCAGTTTTTTATTCATATTCATATAACCTCTGTGTTGTTCATTAATGGCCCAGGAAAAACAAATGTCTGCATCGCATCCCCTTGTTTTTCCCTGCGCTCATTGTACCAATTTTAAAGAACTTTGTAAACTAAATGCCGCAAAATAGTTTTCAATGCTATTTTGCGGCATGATCTTTGCTAGTACATCGTTTTCGAAATAACTATACCACTCACTTGTCTGCGAATCTGATTGCACAGGTCTAAAAGCCTCAGCGTAGCCCGCTACGCCTGCGTTTTTAGACCTGCACACTCAAATCCGCATCCTACGTGATTAGTACAGTTATTTACGAAACGATGTACTAGTTATATATACTCACGACCCACGTGCTATGGCGCTCCACTGCCTGCTATCGCAGGCGGGTCGCCCGTTGATTAAATTTCTCCATTGTGGCGTCTCTGTACCAGCTTCTGTATCTTGTCTGTTGGAGACAGGGATGCACTGATGGAACGGTCATGGTTTAAGGAGTTAATGATAGCTGCAGTGTACTTACTCATATCTGCTTCCAGATACCACTTGCGGTCGAAAAGCTCTTTTGGACGATAATTTAAGTTAGTAGTGATCACATAGTCCAGATATCCCTTTTCATAGTATTCATCAAACTTTTCAAGGCCATTGGTAAACAGGCCAAAAGTACAGCATACAATTGCCTTTGCTGCTTTTCTTTCCTTTAATTCCTTACAGGTGTCTAACATGCTCTCGCCGGAAGAGATCATATCATCAATAATAAGAACTGTCTTTCCTTCTACAGAAGATCCCAGGAATTCATGGGCAACGATCGGATTGCGTCCGTTTACTACCTTAGAATAATCACGGCGCTTATAGAACATACCCATATCAACGCCTAAGTTATTTGCCAGATATACAGCACGATTCATAGCACCTTCATCCGGGCTGATGACCATCAGGTGATCTTTATCGATCTGGGTTGTCTTATCATGAGTGAATAATGCCTTAACAAACTGATAGGTTGGCATAAAATTATCAAATCCGTACAGAGGGATGGCATTCTGCACTCTTGGATCATGGGCATCAAAGGTAATAATGTTCTCAACGCCCATTGCGATCAATTCTTCTAATGCCATAGCGCAGTCTAAGGATTCACGTTTGCTTCTTTTGTGCTGACGGCTTTCATATAAGAAAGGCATAACTACATTTACACGATGTGCAGTTGCCACGCAGGAACCGATAACACGCTTCATATCCTGAAAATGGTCATCTGGTGACATGTGATTGGTGTAGCCGCAAACAGTGTAAGGAATGCTGTAATTCATTACATCTGCCATTACAAAAATGTCCGTACCTCTGACAGACTCATTGATCACTGCCTTTGCCTCGCCGGTACCAAATCTTGGGCACTCAAGATCAAGCAGGTAAGAATCTACATCATATCCACGATAATGCAGGTCTGCCTTGCGGCGCTTTAATTCCTCCATATCGTTGCGGCGGAACTGAACGATGTGAGAATCTACCTTAGACGCAAAATCCTTGCAGCTTTCCAGTGCAGCCAGCTTTAAAGGTGCTACCGGAAGAGAGTCGTTGAATACAAAATTATTAGCCATGAAAGCATACTCCTTTGTCCTATAATGGTCCTTTATCTTATTGTTTTATACCATTTTCCATGATAAGGGTCAAGTATTCCGTAACATTTCCTGAAAAAATACAATGTTTTCCCAGAATTTTTCTGTTCCTGGTTTTATGAAAAGATCCTGGGAGGACATTACGTTATCTCAGCCCCAGAAATGCCCCCATATTGCCTCTTTCATTTCCCACTTTTCGGTGAGAAAAAAGATATTCGTGGTTGCACATGGTACAGATATTGGTAGTATGGATATTTTCCGGCTTTACCCCGGCTTCCATGAAAATGATCTCATTGGCACGCCACAGGTCTAGCTGGTACTTGTCCGGACGTTTTCCCAGAGCAATGATCTCATTATGCCACTCCGGTTTGAAGCTTTCCATAAACGCCTCTGCCACTTCTTCTCCCACTTCAAAACAATCCTTACAGATACTTGGGCCAATACAGGTGATCAGATCTTTTGGATCTGTTCCAAAGGCTTTTTTCATGGCATTTATGGTACATTGTCCCATTCTGTTTACAGTGCCGCGCCAACCGGAGTGAGAAAGACCAATCGCTTTATGTTTCAGATCCAGAAAATATAGAGGTACACAATCAGCATAAAAGGTTGCCAGAGTAAGCCCCGCTACATTGGTGATCAGTCCGTCCACATCTGTGTAATCCCTTCCCCTTACTACTCCCTTTCCGGCATCTTCCTCTGTTACAAGCCGCACATTAGTAGTATGAGTCTGCTGGGATGCCACCATCCGGTCTCTGTCAACTCCTAATGCCGCTGCCATACGGGTGTAGTTTTCCAGCACATCAGCCGGATCATCTCCCTTGTTCCAGGCAAAATTCATAGTAGCGTATTTTTCCCTGCTTGCACCTCCTAAACGGGTAGAGAAACCGTTTAACACAAGTCCAGTCTCTTCCAGTACAGAAAAAGAAAGATAGGGAACTCCATTTTTTTCTCTGTTCATAAATATCTTATTTTCATTTTTATAGTTCCATGGGATCATCTGTCTGCCTCTTTTCTATGTAAATGTGTTCCTGGGATCTAAAAAGCATTTCGTATCAGCTGTATGCTGTCACCGGTTATGCCCACCACATCAAAACGGCAGGGCGTATTTTCCGGATAACCGTACCGGCACAGGTAAAACAGGGCTGTACGCCGTATTTTCTCCTGCTTGCGAAAATCCACTGCCTCAAAAGGCGAACCGCAGGATACATCTGACCGGTATTTCACCTCTGTAAATACCAGTTCTTTTCCTTCCCTGCACACCAGGTCGATCTCTCCCTGTCTGCAGCGGAAATTTTTCTCCAAAATGCGAAAGCCCTGCTTTTGCAAAAAAGCAGCCGCTGCTTCTTCGTAACGGCTGCCAATTTCTCTTTTATTCATCAAATCCTATATATTCCCCTATACCTCAACAAAATGACCAATAAAGCTTCTTCTGTGGATAGGACATGGCCCAAGCTCCTTCAACGCTTCAATATGCGCCTTTGTGCCATACCCTTTATGCTTCCCAAAGCCATATCCGGGATAGATCTCATCATATTCCGCCATCATATGATCCCTGGTGACTTTTGCCAGAATACTGGCTGCTGCAATAGATACACTTTTAGCATCGCCTTTTACAATAGGGATCTGGGGGATCTCAACCCCTGGAATCGTCACTGCATCATTTAATAAAAGTCCAGGCTCCACTCCAAGACCTTTTATTGCCTCTCTCATAGCCTCGTAAGTAGCCTGCAGGATATTGATCTCATCGATCCGCTGTGGTGTAGCAATACCTACACTCCAGGCAAGTGCTTTTTCCTTAATTTCTAAAAACAGTTCTTCCCTGCGCTTTTCAGAAAGCTTTTTGGAATCATTCAAATATAAGATCCGGCAGTCTTTTGGAAGGATAACAGCACCTGCTGCCACCGGGCCTGCTAAAGGTCCTCTTCCAGCCTCGTCAATGCCGCATATCAGTTCATACCGGGCATTCTCTTTTTCGTAGGCTTTCATCTCTTCTAAACGGAGCAGTTCTTTTTCCAGTTTTTCACCTTTTAACTCTCTGGCCATTTATTTCACCTTGATCCTGTCTTTGTAATCCTGTGCTTTTTCCAGACTGATATGGCCTAACTTACCAGCGCGGAAATCGTCTAAAAGCAGTGCTGACGCTCTTGCAAGATCTAATTCTCCGCCTTTCATTAAGCAGGCACGGCTTCTTGCGATCTCTTCTAATACTTTTACACGGTCTTCTTCTACATTTTCAATACCAAAGCGTTCTTTTATCACCTGTGGGTAATCTTTTTCTAAAAGACTGATCAGTTCACAGGCCAGCTCGTCTTTGTTTAAGATCTGGTCATTAATGGAACCAATGAGTGCCAGATGCAGACCTACCTGCTGGTCCTCAAAACGAGGCCATAAAATACCAGGTGTATCTAAAAGCTCTAAGGTCTTATTTAAACGGATCCACTGGTTGCCCTTTGTAACACCAGGCTTGTTTCCTGTTTTTGCACAGGCCTTACCTGCAAAGGAATTAATGAAGGTAGATTTTCCTACGTTCGGAATGCCCACTACCATAGTACGGATGGGGCGGTTTAAAATACCTCTACGGCGGTCTCTTTCAATTTTCTCCTTACATGCTTCCTGCTGTGCAGTCTGTACCTGTTTTAAGGTTCCTTTGTTGCGGGCATCGATCTTTACTACATGGATGCCCATGTCCTCAAACATCTGGGCCCACTTGCGGGTTTCTGTCTCATCTGCCAGATCCGCCTTGTTTAACAGGACCATTCTTGCCTTTCCTGCAGCAAGCTTGTCAATATCCGGGTTACGGCTGGAAAAAGGAACTCTGGCGTCTACCAGCTCGATCACTAAGTCGATCAGCTTGATATCTTCCTGCATTGCCCTTCTTGCCTTGGTCATATGACCTGGATACCACTGTATATTCATATATTCTAACTCCTTTTACGATACAAAGCCAAGGTTCAGCAGCGGAAGCATGCGGAACCACGCCTTGCCCAGTATCTGTTCTCTTTTTACATTTCCAATATTTGGGAAACGGCTGTCTTCACTGCTTCCCCTGTTGTCACCTAACAGAAAATATTCTTTTTCCCCCAGACGCACCGGATCAGCTGCTCTTCCTGCTAAAGACACTTCCCCCATTTTATCCTCTTTTAAAGGTTCTCCGTTAATATATACGCGGTTATCACGGATCTGAACAGTCTCTCCCGGAAGCCCAATGATACGTTTTACATTTTTCTTTCCGTCTTCACGCTCAAATACCACCACATCGAAGCGGTCCGGAGTGCCTGTTACATAGATAATACGGTTCATAAGGACCACATCCTGGGCGCTTAACTGTGGCTGCATGGAATTGCCGGATATAAGAACCTGCTCACCAAATCCATACACTAAAAACCAGCCGCAGGCAATGGCTACTACAATATTTACTACCCATCTTACAGCCTTTCGCAGCCAGGCTGTATCATCATTTATATAGAAATCCACTGTTACCCCCGAAAAAACAAACCTGTCTGCAACCTGTCTTTTATGAGCTAAAAAGGGGCAATTTTCATTGCCCCTTTTTAATCGTTTAAACTTAAATTATTTAACTAACTCTTTTACCTTAGCAGCCTTACCTACTCTGTCTCTTAAGTAGTTCAGTTTTGCTCTTCTTACTTTACCCTTACGAACAACTTCTACGTTGTCAACGCTTGGGGAATGTAATGGCCAGGTCTTCTCAACGCCGATACCATTGGAGTTCTTTCTTACTGTGAAAGTCTCTCTAGCTCCGCCGTTCTGTCTCTTAATAACAGTTCCTTCGAAGATCTGGATTCTTTCGCGGTTACCCTCTTTGATCTTGTTGTATACCTTTACAGTATCACCAACATTAAAGCTAGGTACGTTCTCTTTTAACTGTGCTGCTTCGATATTCTTAATAATTTCGTTCATGGTGTGAACCTCCTTCATCTATTGGATGTTCTTAATACTCTGTATCATAAATCACGTTCACAATACTTTAGTAGCAGAGGACCATCTATTCTTGTCACAACGAATTGATATTAGCATAATTTCCCGCTAAATGCAAGTACTTTTTCCATCTGTCTTTAAAATCTGGATACAAACCTTCTTAATACGGTTTCCATTGACTCTGTGAGCAGACAGACGGATGTTTCCAACAGTCACCAATTCTCCCTGAACCGGAATATGATCCAGCTTTTCTATCATAAGACCGCCAATGGAATCATAATCTTCTGAATACAGGGAAAGTCCCAGTCTGTCATTTACATCATCCAGGCTCATAGCACCGTCTACAAGATAAACCCCGTGGCCTAATTTTACAAAATCCTTTTCCTCGTCAGCATCATATTCATCACGGATGTCACCTACGATCTCTTCCAGGATGTCTTCTAATGTGATCAGGCCTGCTGTGGTTCCGTATTCATCTAAAACTACTGCAATATTATTGGAAGTTTTCCGCATTTCCAGCATCAGCTCTGAAACTTTTTTAGCTTCAAAGGTATACAGCGGCTTTCTTAAATGATCTTTAATAGAAAAGTTTTCTGCCTCATCTTCAAGCAAAAGATCTTTAATATTTACAATACCTACCACATTATCCTTGCTGTCCTGGTAGACCGGAAAACGTGTATACCGGGTCTTACGGAATTTTTCCATCAGCTCTTCGTAATTGGCATCTATATCAATAAAAGTCATGTTCACTCGGGGAACCATAATATCCCCTGCGACAGAATCATCCAGATCGAACACATTATTGATCATATTCTTTTCATCTGTCTCGATGACACCTTTTTCATGCCCCACTGCCACAATAGTACGAAGTTCATCTTCTGTCATAACGTCAGTCTTTTTATTAGGATCCACATGAAGCAGGCGCAGAATACCGCCGGACATTTTATTTACTGTCCAGATCACAGGTGTGAGGATCATCATTAAAAGATAAATATTTTTTGCACTCTTCATGGCGATCTTATCCGCTTCAAGGGAAGCCATGGTCTTCGGTGTGATCTCCCCAAAGATCAGGATCAGGATCGTCAGGACACCAGTAGCAATCCCAACAGCAGCATTTCCAAAAATATCAGCTGCCAGTATAGTCATAATTGAAGAAGTGGAAAGGTTTACCACATTATTTCCAATAAGTATGGCACTTAGCATTTTACCCTTATTTTCATGAAGCTTCAGCACACAGGCTGCCGCCTTATTCCCGTCATCTGCAAGAGTACGCATACGGATCTTATTTACCATAGTCAGGGCAGTTTCTGCAGAAGAAAAATAGGCAGATAACGCCAGTAAAATAACAATAATAATTATACGCAGGGCAACCGTATTGCCTGTTGGATCCATTTTTCTCTATCTCCTTAAAATCTTATATCGCTTATATTTCCTGTTTTAATGCTCCGAGAACCTTATAATAACCTTTCAGTTCCTGTAATGTGACACGTTTTTCATTAAGAAGCTTTTTTACTTTCTTCATCTGCTGGTAGTATTCCCTGTCACTGCCCGGAGCTTCTTCGTTTTTCACTGCTTCTTTTACCAGCTGCTCTAATTCCTTTAACCGGCTCTCTCCCTGTTCCTTTAACAGGCAGTCTAAAAACTTCTGCTCTTTTAATGTAAGAGCTGCATCTTCCAACAGATCTGGCCGTCTTTCCAGTGTCCGGCGGATAGATTGTTCTCTGCGCCAGCTTTCAATATTTTTGTGGTGTCCGGAAAGAAGGACTTGTGGAACTGTTTTTCCCTCATAAACTTCCGGTCTGGTATACTGTGGATATTCCAGCAGATTATCATAGAAGGACTCTACCTCTGCAGAATCCCCATTTCCCAGTACCCCCGGTACCAGGCGGGAAATACAGTCGATCATCACCATAGAAGGAAGCTCGCCTCCTGTAAGGACAAAATCACCTGCTGACAGATATTCTGCCTGGATCAGTTCCAGGGCTCTTTCATCGATACCTTCATAATGTCCGCATAAAAACACCAGATCTTCTTCTTTTGCCAGTTCCTGAGCAATAGACTGGTTAAACACACGTCCCTGGGGAGTCATGTATATCACCCTTGGGCGTTTTCCCAGCTTTTTACAAAGTGCCTCGTAAGCATCACACACAGGTGCCGGCTGGATCACCATTCCTGCACCGCCCCCATAAGGAGCATCGTCTACGTGTCTGTGCTTGTCAGTTGTATAATCCCGGATATCCACTGCCTCTACAGAAATGACGCCGCTTTCAATAGCACGGCCGGTGATACTGGTTTTTAAACCATTTTCTACCATATCAGGAAATAATGTTAATATATGGAAATTCATAGATTCTCCTTCCAACGGTTCTTAAGCCTGGTCTGAAGGCGGTATAAAGTGTTCATGGCATCAATAGGTGTCATGGTAGACAGCTCCAGGCCATCCAGTTCCTTAATGATATCATCATCTTTTACAGTGTCAAAGAAGGACATCTGCTGCATATCCACCTCATCCGGCTTTGGAACTGCCTTGTGCTGTACCACATTGGAGCTGACTGCCGCAATCTCTTTTGCCTTTGCTGTAATATCATTTTCCGTCAGTTCACCTGCGATCTCCTTCGCTCTGGCAATAACAGAATCCGGTACACCTGCCAGCTTAGCTACCTGGATACCATAGCTTTTATCAGCGCCGCCGCGGATGATCTTACGCAGGAACACAATATCGTCCCCCTGTTCCTTTACAGCGATACAGTAATTCTTTACTCCGGCAATGGTCCCCTCTAATTCTGTCAGCTCATGGTAATGGGTTGCAAATAAGGTTTTAGCACCTAACAGCTTTGTATTGCTGATATGCTCTACCACAGCCCACGCAATAGAAAGACCGTCAAAGGTGCTGGTCCCGCGTCCGATCTCGTCTAAGACCAAAAGGCTGTTTCTGGTAGCATTTCGCAGGATATTAGCAACCTCAGTCATTTCAACCATAAAGGTACTCTGCCCGCTTGCCAGATCATCAGAAGCACCTACTCTGGTAAAAATGCGGTCGCAGATACCGATATTTGCTTCCTGGGCCGGTACAAAACTGCCAAGCTGTGCCATAAGCACGATCAGGGCAGTCTGTCTCATGTAGGTAGACTTACCTGCCATGTTAGGACCGGTAATAATAGAAAGGCGGTTCTTTCCATTGTCTAAGAAAGTATCATTTGCCACAAACAGGTCATCCCGCATCATCTGCTCTACTACCGGATGACGGCCGTTTTTGATCTGGATCACACCTTTTTCATTAATAGAAGGCTTTACATAATTCCGTCTTGTTGCAACGGAAGATAAAGAGCAGAACACATCAATGCCTGCAATAGCTTTAGCAGTTTTCTGGATGCGCACTACCTGGGCTGCAATAGAATCACGGACCTGACAGAACAGATCATATTCCAAAGATACCAGTTTTTCCTCTGCTCCCATGATCACGTCTTCTAACTGCTTTAACTCATCTGTAGTAAAACGCTCTGCATTGGTCAGTGTCTGTTTTCTTACAAAATAATCAGGAACCATGTCTTTAAAAGAATTTGTGACCTCAAAGTAATAGCCAAACACTTTATTGAACTTGACCTTTAAATTTTTAATTCCCGTTTTCTCTTTTTCCCTGTTTTCCAGCTCACCAAGCCAGGTCTTTCCCTCTGTTTTTGCATGGCGCAGGCGGTCTGCCTCTTCGTTATAGCCTTCACGGATCATGCCGCCTTCACGAATGGTAATAGGCGGATCATCAACAATGGCTTTGCCGATAAGTTCATAAATATCTTCCAGAGGATCTAATTGTGTTTCTAATTCCTTTAAAAGATCTGCCCGAAACTCTCCTAACAGTTTTTTAATATAAGGAAGCATTTCCAGGGATGTCTTAAATGCCAGCAGATCTCTGGGATTGGCTGTTCTATAGCTGATACGGCCGATAAGACGTTCCAGATCATACACCGGATTTAAGTATTCACAGATCTCTTCTCTGGAAATATAATTCATATTCAGCTCTTCCACCGCATCCTGACGCCCCAGGATCTCCTGTTTATGGATCAGCGGCTGCTCAATATAATTGCGGAGAAGTCTGGCCCCCATAGCCGTCTTGGTCTTATCCAGTACCCATAAAAGGGTTCCCCTTTTCTGTTTTTCACGCATAGTTTCTACCAGTTCCAGGTTTCTTCTGGTGGATGTATCGATAACCATATACTGACCGGTAGAATAAGGAGTAATTCCTGTAATATGCTCCAGAGTACTCTTCTGGGTCTCATACATATACTCCATAACAGCTCCTGCCGCAATAACACCTGTAGGATAATCGTCCAGGCCCAGGCCGCTTAAGGAACCTACTTTAAAATGTTCTTTTAAGACCTTTTTACAGGATTCGTCTGAAAAGAAATGACTGTCTAAAGCAGAGATCGCTACCTGATAGCGGTTCTTTAACTCCTCAAGGTCTACACCAGATACATAAAAAGCATTGTTGCAGATGATCTCAGATGGAGAAAATTTGTTGATCTCGTCAAATAATTCCCGGTCTGACTCCACCTCTGTTACCAGAAACTCACCGGTACTGATATCGGCTGTGGAAATACCATAACGGCTGTCCAGGTATACGATACCCATAAGATAGTTATTTTTGGTCTCATCCAAAGCCTGGGCGCTGGTAATGGTTCCCGGTGTTACCACACGGATCACCTCTCGTTTTACCAGTCCCTTTGCCAGCTTAGGATCTTCCATCTGCTCTGCAATAGCAACTTTATAGCCCTTTTGTACCAGACGGTAAAGATAAGAATCTACTGCATGAAAAGGTACGCCGCACATAGGCGCACGCTCTTTTAAGCCGCATTCTTTACCTGTCAGTGTGATCTCCAGTTCTTTAGATGCTTTCAGTGCGTCATCAAAGAACATTTCGTAAAAATCCCCCAGGCGGTAAAATAATATACAGTCCGGGTACTCTTTTTTTGTCTCCATGTAATGCTGCATCATAGGAGACAGCTGTGAATAATCGATTTCCAATGGTGTTCCTCTCTTCTATGTGTATCTGCTGTTTCTGTCTGTTTTATCTGTCGTACTAGTTCAGCCGTCCCATGTAATAAAAGCCCTTGCTTTCCTCTAAGTATACATCTACCAGCCTGCCAATGAGAGAGGCATCTCCAGGAAAATGTACAATGGTATTATTTGACATTCGTCCTGTTACCAGTTCTGGTGAATGGTCATTTACTTCCTCTACCAGAACAGTCTGGACTGTATGTACGTCTCTTCCGCAGACCTGGGCAGATATATCCTGGACTTCCTTTAACAGGCGGTCGAAACGGTTCTTTACCACGTCTTCCGGTACCTGGTTTTCCATAGCAGCTGCCGGTGTTCCGGTACGCTTGGAATAAATAAAGGTAAATGCGCTGTCAAAACGTACCTTTCTTACTACATCTAAGGTCTCTTCAAAATCTTCCTCTGTTTCTCCTGGGAAGCCCACAATAATATCGGTTGTCAGAGAGATATCCGGAATAGCTGTTTTGATCTTTTCAGCCAGTGCCAGATACTGCTCCTTTGTATACCGGCGGTTCATAGCTTTTAAGATACGGCTGCTGCCGGACTGTAACGGCAGATGGAGGTGGCGGCAGATTTTTTTTGACTTAGCCATTACCCCGATCAGTTCATCAGAAAGATCCTTTGGATGAGAAGTCATAAAACGGATGCGCTCCAGTCCTTCGATCTTTTCCACTTCTTCCAGAAGCTGGGCAAAATTTAATGGCTCATCCAGTCCTTTTCCATAGGAGTTTACATTCTGTCCTAAAAGCATTACTTCTACTACGCCGTCTTCTACCAGATTTTTGATCTCACCAATGATTTCGCCTGGTCTGCGGCTTCTTTCACGGCCACGCACATAGGGTACGATACAGTAGCTGCAGAAATTGTTGCAGCCAAACATGATATTTACACCTGATTTAAAGGAATACTTGCGTTCTACCGGCAGGTCTTCTACAATCTGGTCTGTATCTTTCCATACATCTACTACCATTTTATGCTTTGGCTTTTTGTCTTCCCGTCCCTGGGCTTCTAATTCCTCTAAACGTTCTTCCAGACAAAGGCTTACTAATTCTGCCAGCTTGAAAATATTATGGGTCCCAAAAATAAGATCAACAAAACGGTATGTCTTTTTGATCTTTTCTACTACTTCTTTTTCCTGCATCATACAGCCGCACAAAGCGATCATCATATGGGGATGCTTTTTCTTTCTGGCACCTAACTGCCCCAGTCTTCCATAAACACGCAGATTTGCATTTTCACGGACTGTACAGGTATTATAAAGGACAAAATCCGCATCCTCTGTTTCTACTGCCTGATAGCCAATGGTCTCTAAGATACCTAACAGCTTCTCAGAATCTCTGGCGTTCATCTGACATCCAAAGGTGTTGATACAGCAGGTAAGTGGTCTGCCAAGATTTTCTTCTAAAATATGTAGCTGCTCTTTTGCGTGAGCCATAAAGTACTGCTGACGCTGAGGCTCCTTTTCCGGTATTTCCGGCATAAATGGGGTCTTGTTTTCCATGTAATTCTCCTTTATCTAAAACACACAAGCAGGCCGGGCAGAAATATCACCCAGCCAGTTGTATTGAACTGTTTTTAATTTAATCAACTTTTCCTATCCTGTTAAATGGATAATAACAGAACAGCACTTTTGCCACGATCTTATTTTTGGCAACAAATTTGTTATCCCAGAATCTTGCATCCAGGGAATTGTTCCTGTTATCTCCCATCATAAAATAACAGCCTTCCGGCACTTCATATGGTCCATAAGAACCTTCCATTGGCTCCGGCAGATAAGGCTCATCTAAGGGTGTATCGGAACCATTGATGTATACCTTTCCGTCTATTACCTCAACAGTTTCCCCCGGCAGACCGATGACTCTTTTTACATAGTATATCTTCTCATTATCCGGATAACGGAATATCACAATATCCCCTCTTTCCGGATCATCCTTTATATAAGACAATCTGGAACCGATCACACGGCTGTGGGACATAATGGTATTTTCCATGGAGCCGGTTGGAATGCGGCTGTTTGCAATAACAAAATTATTTAAAACAAAAGCGATCACCACCGCAGCAACAATGATCTGAAGCCAGCTTAAGATCTCTTTCCCAAGACTGGTCTCCTGTGGCTCTTCTTTCGGTTGTTTCCGGCTGCGGCCCTTCTTTTCTTCCTCTGACATGCTGATAGTTTCCTCTTCTTTCTTTTAATGTACTCCCAGGATCTTTTTATACCTGAAGCAAGACCCTGAGGGAACATTTACTATACCTAAATCTAACGGATCTGTCCATCACCATAGATAATATACTTGGTAGTGGTCAGTTCTTTTAAGCCCATAGGACCTCTGGCATGAAGCTTCTGCGTACTGATGCCGATCTCCGCTCCAAAACCAAATTCCTCTCCGTCTGTAAAACGGGTAGATGCATTTACATATACTGCAGCAGCATCTACTTCATCTAAGAACTTCTGGGCATTAAAATAATCGGATGTGATAATAGACTCAGAATGACCTGTATTGTACTTGTTAATATGTTCTATTGCTTCTTCTACCGAGTCTACAACCTTCAAGGATACGATATAATCCAGATATTCCGTACCCCAGTCTTCTTCTGCAGCAGGGGTGAATTCCGGCACCACTGCCATGGCTGCCTCGTCTGCCCTCACTTCTACATTTTTTTCTGACAGGCGCTTTTTAAGAAGCGGCAGGAACTGATCTGCTATCTTTCTGTGGACGACCAGGGACTCGCAGGCATTGCACACACCGATCCGCTGGGTCTTTGCATTATAGATAATATCTAATGCCATATTAAAATCAGCAGTTTCATCTACAAAGATATGGCAGTTTCCTGTTCCTGTCTCGATCACCGGAACAGTACTGTTTTCCACTACAGAACGGATGAGACCGGCACCTCCTCTTGGAATAAGCACATCCACATATCGGTTTAAGCGCATCAACTCTTTTGTGGTCTCTCTGCTGGTATCTTCGATCAGCTGTAGGGCATCTTCCGGAAGTCCTGCTCTTGTAAGACCTGTGCGAAGCCATTTTGTGATTGCTTTATTGGATTCAATGGCATCGCTGCCTCCTTTTAAGATCACTGCATTTCCTGATTTAAAGCAGAGGCCAAAAGCATCCGCTGTTACATTAGGGCGGGCCTCATAGATCATAGCAATGACTCCTAAAGGAACCCTTTTCTGGCCAATCTTTAAGCCATTCGGACGCAGCTTCATGGAGATCACCTCTCCTACCGGATCATCTAAGGCAGCTACTTTTAAAAGGCCATCTGCCATGGACTGGATCCGGCCCGGATTTAAAGCAAGGCGGTCTAACAGCCCCTTGCTCATGCCGCAGTTTTCTGCTTTTTCATAATCTGCCTGATTTGCAGCCAGGATTTCTTCCTCTCCCTCTAAAAGGGCTCTTGCTGCTTCTTCCAATCCTATATTTTTTTCTCTTGAACCTAAGTTATTTAATGTTCTGGAAACAGCTTTTGCTCGGCTTCCGATTTCTTCCAGTGTCATAACCATCTCTCCTTCTGGCTATATCTATACCTCTTTAATACCACCGTATTTCTTTCCCAGGTCTGTAATAGAGCCGTCCTTCTCTTTAATAGAAATATTATTTAAGTTGCTTCTTAAATTAGAACGGATAGCAGCCAGGTATTCTTTTCTTAAAGCTGCCTGCTCGGCTTTTTCCTCATCTGTAAGACCTACAGACTGAGATTTATGATAAAGTTCGTTGATCCTGTCGATTTTTGATGAATCCATACTATCACTCCTCGTATAATATTTTAATATGAAGATGATACCAGGGTCAAAAGGTCATAAATCCGATGCAAGCTTGCTTGCAGGAGGATTTTTGAACTTGGGACCCGCCAAAAACATGAGTAAGAAGCCATTTTTTGAAGAAAAATGAGCGGATTACGAATGTTTTTAGAATTGCGAGAGTGCAAAGCACGTAGCAATTCGGTATCAGAGGGGTCAAAATACCTTTTGACCCCAACATCTTAATATTCATTATTCAGATAATGCATCAGATCAAAGTCCAAATTGGGATGGGCTAAAAACAAAGTCCCCTTTTCTTTTCCGCTCATAATGTCCATGATCACATCTATCTGATCACCGTTGGCGATCACCATATCAGCACCACTGTCTGTGGCAATACGGGCAGCTGCCAGCTTTGCTGACATTCCACCGGTCCCCACACTGCTTCCAGAAGTTTCTTTTCCCATATTCATATATTTCTGGCTGATCTCAGGCACCAGACTGATAAATCTGGCATCTGGGTTGCTCCTTGGATCATCCGTATAAAGGCCGTCAATATCAGAAAGCAGGATCAGAAGATCTGCCCCGATAAGAGCTGCAACGATAGCAGAAAGGCGATCATTATCACCGAAGCTGTCTACATACGGGATCTCAGAAGTAGATACTGTATCATTTTCATTTACAATAGGGATCGCACCTAAACGCAGCAATTCATCAAAGGTGTTCTGTGCATTGTAACGGGAACTGTCATTGACCATGGTATCCTTGGTCAGAAGGACCTGGGCTGCTGTCTGGTTGTACTCGCTGCAAAGCTTCTGGTAGACCATCATCAGTCTTGCCTGTCCTACTGCTGCAAACGCCTGTTTTTCAGCTAAACTGTCAGGTCTTTTATGATGTCCGAAAGCCTGTCTGCCTGCTGCGATAGCACCGGAAGAAACAAGGACTACTTCTTTCCCTTCTCCCCTGAGATCGCTGAGCACACGGATCAGCTTCTCGATCTTCGTCAGGTTCAGCTCTCCTGTTTCAGGATGTGTCAGGGAAGAAGAACCGATCTTTATTATAATTCTCTTTTTATCTTTTAAACTGTTACGTTTTGTAGCTTCCATGAGTATCTTTTGCCAGCTCCCTTCTTAGTGAAGTTCACGTCCTGCCTGTCTGATCTGGCGCAGGACTGGACTTTTCCACTATCTTACACCAAATTCATTACTCCGTCAATTTGTATCTTCTTATAAGCTCTTCTGCCACTTTTAAACCATCCATGGCTGCAGAGGTGATGCCTCCTGCATATCCGGCGCCTTCACCACAAGGATATAAGCCCTTTACAGAGCTTTCTAAAGTTTCTCCTCTGGGGATACGTACCGGGGAAGATGTGCGGCTTTCCACACCTGCTAAAATAGCATCTGGACGGTCAAACCCTTTGATCTTTCTCCCAAAAGCCTCCATTCCTTCTACAAAAGCTTCCGAAAGCTCATCTGGAAGGATTTTTCTCAGGTTTGCAAACTGATATTCCCCACAAAATGCCGGCTGTACTTCGCCAAGCTTTTCCGTGATCTTTCCGTTTTTAAAATCCCCATAGAGCTGGACTGGTATTTTCCCTTTTCCTGCCTCATAGGCTTTTTCCTCAAGTTCTCTCTGGAAATGAATACCTGACAGCGGATGGACTCCTTCTCCTCTTTTTGTTTCACAGGAAAAATCCTCAGGGTTTACAGTAACTATCAATGCACTGTTGGCATTTTCTCCTGCTCTGTCATGATAACTCATTCCATTTACAGCCAGACGGTTCTTTTCAGAAGAAGCATTGACCACATAGCCGCCAGGACACATGCAGAAGGAATACACGCCTCTTCCACAGGAAGTCTGAGCTGTCAGTTTATAGCTTGCAGGGCCTAATTCTTTACATTCCGTCATCCCATACTGGCTTTCATTGATCATAGTCTGTGGATGCTGGATACGGAAACCTACAGCAAAAGGTTTTGCTTCCATGGAAACCTGCTTTTCATAAAGAATTTCAAAAGTATCTCTGGCGCTATGACCGATGGCTGCAACTGCCGCCTGTACCGGAATGCGTTCTGTACCATTTACAATAACTGCTGCCAGTTTTCCTTCTGTTATTTCAAAATCTGTCACCTGGCTTAAGAAGCGGACCTGACCTCCCAGATTTTCAATCTCTTGGCGGATAGATTTTACAATATGGCTTAACACATCTGTCCCAATATGAGGTTTGTTTGCATAGCAGATAGACGGATCTGCACCAAACTCTGTAAGAATGCGCAGCACTTCCCTGTTTCTGCCAAAGGTATCTTTTACAAGGGTATTCAGCTTTCCGTCTGAAAACGTACCTGCGCCGCCTTCTCCAAACTGCACATTGGATGAAGGATTTAATTCTCCTGTTTTCCAGAATTTCGCTACCCGCTCTGTTCTGGTATCTACATCTTCTCCCCGTTCTAAAAGTATAGGACGGTATCCTTTTCTCGCAAGAGCAAGGCCACAGAACAATCCCGCAGGGCCCATTCCAATGACCACCGGTGGATATTTTAAAGGCGTATTTCCACATTCAGGAAGGACATATGGTTTTTCTTCGTGAACTGTGATATTCCTGTCTTTTCTCTTCTTTACAAGACGTTCCTCTTCTTTTTTTCCGCCATTTTTTAATGCAATATCCACGATATAGCTGTAATGGATCTCCGGCTTTTTTCTTGCATCTACAGACTGTTTTACCAGCTTAGTTTCTTTTATCAGCTCCGGCTGGATATGAAGCTCTTTCGCAGCCTTTAAAAGCAGGTCATTTTCGGTATGTCCTAAAGGCATTTTCAGCTGACTGATACGTATCATGTTCTTGCAGTCCTCCTGGTTTTCTGTGTATATTTCTTTTCTGGGTACTTTTTAACAGTTTTCTTTTCCATCTGTTTCGTGTTTACGTTCCTGTTTTTTTCTATGTTCTTTTTTTCTACGCTTTTCTTCTCTATGTTTTTCTTCTCTACACTCTTTTTCCCAGTGTTCCTCTTTTCCGGATTTCTTTGCCCAGGCTGTTTTTTTTCCCACTTTTCCAGTTCTGTTTTCATTTCCTGCTTTCCGGCACTGCCCGCTGCACATCTTCCTGCGATCAAACCACTGGACCAGGCAAATTGAAGATTATAACCGCCGCAGATCCCATCTACATCCAGGATCTCACCAGCCATATACAATCCAGGACAAAGCCGGGACTCCATTGTAGTCTCATCTATTTCATTGGTATCCACACCACCGCAGCACACCTGGGCATTGGCAAAGGGATTAACAGACATGACAACTGCTTCATATTCTTTTAATTCTTTACAGATTTTTTCCAGCTGTTTTCCAGTTAATGAACCACAGGAAATATTCCCATCGATTCCCGCCAGTTTCAAAAGAACCTGGGCAAGTTTACGGTTCAGCATTCCGGTAAACAGTTCCGCTGCCGGCTTATAAGCCAGCAAAAGCGCTCTCTTCTTTAAAAGGCGGAAGCTTTCACTGTTATCCCAGCCTGGCATAAAGTCCACATAAACTCTTACTTTTTTCTTTTCATCTAACGCTCTTGCTGCATACCGGCTCACCTGAAAGACCGGAATGCCGGAAAGACCATAATCGGTGATCTGAAGCTCTCCTTTATCCTTTGCCAAAGTAATGCCATCTGCCTGTAAGCTTACTTCTGCCTCTGTGCGGATACCTGCCATCTGTTTGTACATATTTCCCTGACAGCGCAGCTGCACCAGGGCCGGAAGAGGTTTGATTATGGAATGTCCCAGCTGGCGGGCATATTCATAGCCACTGCCATCTGAACCAGTGGAAGGTGCTGCCTTTGAACCTGCTGCCAGGATCAGGGCATCTGTCTCCACCGTCCCCTGATCTGTATGTATAAAAAATCCTCCATTTTTCTTCTCGATTTTTTCTATATGACAGGAAAGGAGAATGCGGATCTTCAACCGCTCTATCTCTTCTCTGAGTACATCTAAAACAGAAGCAGCCTGATCGGAGTTAGGATAAATATAACCATTCCTGTCTTTTGGAACGATCCCCAGTTCCATAAAAAATTCCAGGGTCTCATTAACATTAACTTTCCTTATTACCTGCATAGGAAAATCCTTCCTGCCGCAGCGGTAGCAGTCTTCCTCCATTTTATAATTGGTAAGATTACATCTGCCGTTGCCTGTAGAAAGGATTTTTTTTCCCACCCGGTCCATATGTTCTATGACAGTTACTTCCGCTCCGTTCCTGGCTGCGCCAATGGCAGCCACCAGCCCCGAAGCACCTCCACCGATAATTCCTACTCTTTTCTTCATATTATTTAAACTCCTGTTTTAGCTTGTATACGACTCCAGATAATGGTATACGTCCATCATATCAGAAAACCAGATTCCCTCCATCAGGCGGACTCTCTCACTTTCCGGAAAATCTGTGACCGGAATATGGGTGTACAGACAGACGGTACTTTTATCACTGCAGAATACAAGAAGAAAGCCGGCCTCGGAAACCAGAAAATACTGTGACCTTGCGGTGATAATGCTTTCCTGGTTTGCGGCTGCCCTTCCTTCCATTTCATTTACACTTTCCGTTTCTATTACTGTATTTGGCACTGGTGCTTCCTCCCGCATCTGGTATCTGGCCGCCCCATAGATAATGAGAACAGATACCACTGCTGAAATACCAAATAAGCCCAGAGCAAATAAAAAATGTTTCATAGATACTGCCTCCTGTATCAGGCCTTATATTTCCTTTTGGCCTTTTCAAAGGTAGTATCTGCCAGAATGTCCTATTTTAAACCTGTCCTGATACTGTTTATATAATAAATATATTGTCACATCAGTTTTACTTTCTTTAAAATGCGGATCAGCCTGGTTCCCATAGGCATATCCCGCAGTTCTTCTTCATCAATTGCCTTTAGCCCTATTAAAAGCACTGCATATACAGCCGCTGCCACTGCCACTGCCGGAAATACCACAATAGCTCTTCCAGAACGCCCTCTTAAAAGAGCTGCCGGAAGGATAAAGACAAGGATTTTGTACACTCCCCATGCTACGGCTCCCATAACACAGGCACTGATAGCAGGAAGTACAAAGGTCTTTTTATACTCCTGACTGTATCTTGCATATCTTGCGATCGTTCTGGCATTTAAAATGCACATTACAAAGGCGAATACAATATTGGCAAATACAACTCCATAAATACCTATATGGAATATCATAAGAAATACCCATAATACCGCCACATGGATCACCAGGGAAACAGCCGCATGGCGGACCGGCACTTCCATATGGTTCAGCCCCTGAAGCACTGCATTGGTCACTGTAGACAGTGAGAAAAATACAACTGCAAGGGAACCTGCCATAGTCAGTCTGATCAAAAGGCTGTTGTCTTCGCTGATAAACAGCAGATTGCACACCGGATCAGCCAGAACTGCGATCCCCACTGCTGCCGGGATAGAGATCAGCATAGAGAAACGTACAGCTGCCGCGATTCTTTTTAAAGTCTGCTCTCTGTCTCCTGCTGATACCGCTCTTGTAAGAGACGGGATCAAAGAAGATGAAAGTGCATTGGAAACAGCTACAGGAATGTTAAATAACAGCTGATACTGTCCCAACGCGCCCCAGAATACAGCAATCTCTTCGCCGCTATACCCCAGCTTGTCCATTCCCTGTCCAAACAAGAAGTTATCCACTACATTAGAGCAGTTATATATACCGCTGCTGACCACGATCGGAAGGACTGTAATAGTCAGTGCATAGATCAGTTTTCCATATCGCGTCCGCTTTCTTCTTGCTATTTTTGCAGCTTCCGGTGACAGATCCTCAACTGCAATGCGCTGTTTTAAAACAGAACGTCCGCTTTTAGCTGTCAGGAAGATAAAAAAGATAAACGCAGTCAGTGCACCGGCACCTGTACCAATGGTACCACCTGCCGCACCTAAAGCATAGGAATAATTCTTTGCCCCCTGTGCCGCATTCATCCCTTCACCTACGCGGAATAAAATACCCGCTGCCACCACACTGACAATGGCATTTATGACCTGCTCTAAAATCTGGGAGATCGCTGTAGGTATCATAGTTCCTGTACCCTGAAAATATCCCCTTAAAACTCCCAGATACGCCATGATCCAAATGGTAGGCGCCAGCGTTTTTAAAGCATAACTGGAATATGGTGTTTTGATCAATCCTGCAAAAAAATCAGAACCAAACCACAGCACAATCGCTGCCAGTCCACCGGTAACAGTTGCATAGAGAAGACCTGTCTTTAAAATACGGCGGCAATTCTCATATTCTCCTTTTGCAAGTCTTGCAGATATCATCTTTGAAATAGCCACTGGCATACTATAGGAGGAAAGGATCAGCAAAATGTTGTATACATTATACGCAGATGTATAATATCCATTCCCCTGTTTCCCGATAATGTCATTTAAAGGCATACGGTAAAGCATACCGATAATACGCACCAGGATGCCGGCCATTGCCAGAATACTGCCCTGTATTACAAAATTTGCTGCCTTATTTTTCTTTTTTCCCTGTACTGCTTTCATTTATCTTCTACTGTGCTCCACATTTTTAATTAATTTCAGTCTGCCCAAAGTCTTTGGTCGGAATGATGCACACCCATGTTTTTCCCTGATTTAATACAATTTCATTGTGCTCCTGGTCATAATAATGGGTCACACCAAACTCCCCCTCTTTTTCCCAGCTGATGGGGATTGCTTTCCCATCAGTGAGATAATACCCGTATTCACCGGTATGTACATTGATATTCAGATACTGGGTAGTGGCATAAAAACCGCTCTGGCAATACTGGAAGATCACATTTTTCACCGCAACAGGACCTTCACTTCCCTGATGTACGTCTCCATACTGGTATCTGTGATATAAACCATCACTGCTTTCATATACAAATTCCGGTTTGTTCATAATGTAACCTGGTTTTGCATGAACAGCATCCATAACTCCCGGCTTTCCCTCTAAAGAAATTTCTACGCCATCTCTGGCAAAAAGATAATGTCCCTTATATGAATCATCATACTCCGTGGTATAACCCAGTGTATTAATGGATTTTTTCAAACGGTCTCCACTTGTATAGGCATTATGCGGGGAACGTTTATCCTTGCTCCTGTAATAAGCAGTTCCTCCTATGGCATCCAGGCCATTGATATTGTCTACATTCTTAAGATAGGGCTTTGCAAAGGTGCTTTGGCCATAATGGGCATAGATCGCATCAAATTCTCTTGCAAAATAAGTATAATACGTACGGCAGCTTCTCACAGAGCCAATACGGTCCAGATCATCATAATCCTCGATCACTGCCATGTACCGGTTCATGTTTGCTTCCACCGGTGCCTCATAAACTACACCTGCCCGGTTAATACCATACTGGGGTCTTGCCTCTTTGTCATTACTCATCATAATGGCGATGGGACGACGGTCCGCCTGTTCTGCCGGCACCATCTGTCCTGTGAGAAAACTGCGGATCATTCCATCTTTTTCTTCTCTTTCTTCTGGAAGGATATATTCAGGTAATTCTTTCGCATCTTCCTTTTTTTCCTCATCCGACTGGATCAGGATCTGGGGAGCAGAAGCAGCTGCCTGGGTGGTTGTTTCCTGTATTGTTGGAACCTGGGTCTGGACAGCTTCTTCTGACGCCTTTTTTCCGCATCCTGCGCACAATGCTGCTATGCACAACAAACTGCCCAACATAATCTTCCTGCATACTGTTTTTTTACTTCTGCTCCCTTTTCTCATCTGGTGTACCCCCTTGTGTCCAGTATCTGTCTCTGACGGTCTTCCATAACCAGCCGCTCTTCATCTACCATATGGTCATATCCACATAAATGAAGCATACTGTGAGCTACTAAAAATGCTAATTCCCTTGTCTGGGAATGACCGTACTTTTCAGCCTGTTCCTCTACCTTATCTACAGAGATCACAATGTCCCCCAACATCAGTTCTCCTGTTTCCGGGTTAAAATAATCTTCCACTGCATCTTCCACATGGTCGAAATCAGAAGGTTTCTCATAATCTACCATTGGGAAGGACAGGACATCCGTAGGTGCATCGATCTGGCGGTGTTCTTTATTGATGGCCTGAATAGCATCATTGTCCGTCAGGATCACATTCACCTCTGCCTCATAAGGGCATTTTTCAAAATCAAGGGATGCCTCTACGATCTCCTTTATGATCTTCTCATAGGGAAGATCCAGTTTTTTCTCTGCTTCATACTCAATAGAAACTGTCATTACCGATTATTCCCCTTTCGTGTATTTTTCACTGCCGGAGCTTTTCTTTCCCCTCTGGCGGTCTTTGACGCTGCTTTTTTCTCATAATCATCGTATGCCTTGACGATCTTCTGCACCAGAGGATGGCGGACCACGTCAGAACTGGTCAGATAGCAGAAGCCAATATCATCAATGTTTTTAAGAACCTTTAAGGCTGTATCAAGACCTGAGGTGGCACCGGAAGGAAGGTCCTTCTGGGTCTGGTCTCCGGTGATGATCACCTTGGAGCCAAAACCGATCCTTGTTAAGAACATCTTCATCTGGGCTGGTGTGGTATTCTGTGCCTCGTCCAGAATAATATACGCATTATCCAGAGTACGTCCTCGCATATACGCAAGGGGTGCTACTTCAATGAGTCCCTTTTCTGAATTATGCTGATAGCTTTCTGCCCCCATGATCTGATATAAAGCATCATATAATGGCCGCAGATAAGGGTCAATCTTGCTTTGTAGATCACCTGGAAGGAAGCCTAACTTCTCCCCTGCTTCTATAGCCGGTCTTGTAAGGATGATCCGCCCTACCTCCCCGTTTTTAAATGCCTGAATGGCCATAGCCATAGCAAGATAAGTCTTACCTGTACCAGCCGGGCCAATACCAAATACGATCATCTTCTTGCGGATCGAGTCCACGTAATGTTTCTGGCCTAAGGTCTTTGGCTTCACCGGTTTTCCCATAATAGTACGGCAGATAATGTCCTTGTCGATTTCTAAGATCTGATCATCATTTTCCGTAAAGGAAAGGGACAATGCATAGTCCACATTTTGTTCCGTAATGGTATTGCCCCGCATAGAAAGCTGTATCAGATTATTAAATACGCTTTTCGCCTGACCAATGGTTTTTTCCGGGCCGATCAGCTTGATCTCGCCGTCTCTGGCGATCATAGTCACATGAAGAGTACGTTCTATTTTCTTTAAATATGCATCAAACTGCCCGCAGACATTTCTTTCATGTTCTGCCGGGATGTCGATCATGGTTTCAATCACACTCATCCGTCTGTTTAATCTCCTTGGGTCTTTCCTGCAGCGCCTGTACCAGTACAGTTATTTACGAAACAATGTACTAGTGTGCTGCAGATATGCTGCTTTCGGAAACAGGCGCCCTGACCGCTGCCGGCTCTATAACCGTCAGCTTCCCGCTGATCCTGTAACCAGATATATTCTTTTCTATTTTATCATTATTTTCAAGAATTTGTACCCCTTTTTCCTTTAATTTTTCAACAAATTGGCGATTTGTTTCTGAAGCTGTCTGTTCCAGTTCTGCTTCTGTATAGCCTTTCTCATAAACCGTCATATATTCCCCTGTTATCTTTCCCACAAAAAGAGGCAGATAAAAGCTGGAAAACAGTCTGCACTGGATCATATCTACAGTATAATCCCAGTTTTCTTTATTTTCACTTTTCCCTGACCGGGGCATAAGAAATGAAAATGAAAAAGGACCTATGATCAGGCGCAGACCGTACCGTTTCTTTCCTGCAGGATAACGTACTTTCCGTATCAATGGCATTTCTTTTACATATGTTTTCCCTGTTTCTGCCAGAATCTCCCCCTGGGACTGTACATAAAAAGCAGATACCTCTTTCTCATCATCACCGATCACAGGTACCCGGCCGCTGACAAGGATCTGTCCCGGCTCTATTTTTTCTCCTTTCTTCACCTTAGGTACTCCCTGGCGCACCATAATATAAGTAATGGTTCCTGACACATTTGATACCAGGTCGCAAGCCTCTTCTTCCACAGCTGTTTTATCCTGTATGATCTTATTTTCCTTGATCTGGATCACCAGTCTTGTTCCTGATACTCTGGCAGATACCCAGGTGATCTGTGGAAAAGCTTCCCTCATTCCGGCTTCTAACGCTTCACAATCCACATTTTTCTTTTTCATGCCATATTTAATATTCTGCGTATCCAGATAACGTACCAGTGTATCTGCAGAATAATGATAATTTCCCTGAAAATGGATATCCCATAAAAAAAGAGACATGATATACAAAAGAAGAAAAAAACTGAAAAATCCCACAGCTGCATACCACCGTTTTTGATTCCTGCGAAGAAAAAAAGGCAGTCCCCTTCGCTCACAGATGCGCAGTCTGACACCAGCTCCCCTGACACAGTCTTTCAGACGGAACACATCTTTTAGAAAAAGACAACACTGGTATTGCCCTTTATCCAGGCACACCAGTTCCCATATGAATACCCCGTTTATCCTGCACCTTTCCAGAAAATATTCCGGACTGATGCTTTTTATATGTATTCTTACATAGCCCTTAAACAAGCGAAACAGCCACCAGAGCATCCTTACACCGCCTTTTTTAACAACATAAAAATTCCACTGACTGTATTTGTCCTGTTATTTTCAGGACATCCTGTGTATAAGTCTCTATTTCCAGATGCAGTCCCTTAAACACCACCACACAATCTGCTGCTTTTATTTTTATATACAGATCTGTGTAAATAAGAAGGCTCCTGAAATTTTCCACTACTGTCTCATAAGGGCCTGTAAAATGAAGCAGGATATCTCCCATCATCACATCCCTTGGAAGACCAAGAGCTTCCACTACAGCCCTTTTTCTATCCTCTCTCATACCACTTCTCCCAGAGCCCTTTCTTTTCATCATTATATGACAGTACTGCCCACAGAATACATGTTCTTCCGGAATCTTTCTGCACCTATTTTTCGATCCAGGAATATCTTATAGGGAAAGTATTTCTCTGTGAGGTTTTTATGAATTCCAAGTTGAATCCTGCTTCTGAAACCATTTCCATGGTAAAAGCAGCTCAGACAAACGAAGAAGATATTCCGGTAGCCCCACTGCCAAATCCTGGAGAAGGCGGACCTGTATATGACGATTCCATGGATAACAACTCCGGTGGAAACGGTTCTTTTGGTGATGACCTTAGTTCCATTCCCGTCATTCCGCTGCCAAATCCTGGCGAAGGCGGGCCCGTATACAATGGACCTGATCACAACCGTCCATCTGGTGGTATGTGGCAGCCGGGGCATTCTCATGTTCCTGTATACCGTCCTGTTTTCCCGTCTAACGGCTCTATTACCATTTTTCCAGGCATCGGCTTTCCATGTTATAACTGCACCACTTCCTCCAGCCTGGGGCGGGTACGCATTTTAAATGCTTCCTCCGGTTATCCGCCATTTAATGTATCTTTAGGAAACTGGCGCATAGGAGAACAACTGGATAACGGTGATCTCACAAGCTACGTACAGGCTTCTTCCGGTTTCCAGACTGTTACTGTATCCGGTACTAACGGCTATATTTATATCCAGAAAATGATCACCATCCGTTCCGGTTCTGCATCAACAGTAGCTATCATCAATACCAGTACAGGACTTGATCTGTTAGAAATATCTGATCTTTCCTGTAATGGACCGTCCGGCACCACCTGCATCAGGGCCTGCAACCTTTCCCCGGACCTTGGACCTTTTGACGTAGCTTTAGAAAACCGGGGCAATTCCTACCGCACCTTCACTAATGTCCGTTTCCAGGAAGTGACCCCATTCTCCAGCTTTGCAGCAGGCTGGTATTCAATCTACGTATTCCGCACCAATGCGTTTAATAACAGCAATGCCATTGCTGCAGCTTCTGCCTCTCTTAAAGCAGGGAAATCTTATACCCTTTATATGTTTAACGATCCTTCCAATACTGGTGGACTGCGGACACTGATCTTATCAAATTAATAAAATGATGTAAGTGTCAAAAGTATAAATTGCGTTTGTGCTCGCACAAATAAGCAATTTATACTTATTGACACGCCGATTGTTTATTCATCTCCAGCTCAGTTCTGCAATGGCAGAAATGCCTGTGTCTTATCTTGCACCGTTCCAAAACCTTTTAAAAAATCAAGTTCCCCCTGCCATTCCAATGCTGCAGCTATGGTGATCCCATCTCCTGCCTGCTTGCCCACCAGTAATCTTCCCCCTTGTGCGCAAGCTGCCCGTTCACATACATTTCCTACCCCAATCTGTCTCTTTACAAAGGCAGATTCTTTAAAATCACCTGGAACCTGGTTTAACTGCTCTGGTGTATAAAAACGCTGCTCGCAATACGGTTCCATACAAAATACCTGTTTTAATCCTAATATTGCAGGTTCATCCTGTTTTACATCTACAGAAGCAATGGCTTTTACTGCCAGAGGATCGATCTTATGTACCTTTAAGAAAGCACAGACTTTTTCTTTCATATATTCCGGATCTGTTTCTCTGCGGCATCCTACGCCAAGAATTACCGCCTTTGGGACAAGACGCAGGCTATCTGACATAAGTTCAGTGTTTACCGTGATCTGGATATTTTTTTCCAGGTGTTTTCCTAATATAAAACCTTCCGGCAGTGTTTTTAAAGGCAGGTCACTGAAAACGCCAATGTGTTTTCCTTCCAACACTGCTGCCGATATGTTTTTCGCTTCTTTGCGGTCTGTGATCACCATATGATAAACTGACGCAAACAGATCCACTGCAAATTTTCCATTTACATCCGTTGCCGTAGTGATCACTGGTGTTGATCTCAGCCACTCTGCTATGCGCCTTGCCAGTCCGTTTGCTCCCCCTACATGTCCTGATAGCAAAGGGATCACAAACTGCGCTCCTTCATCCACTGAGACTACCGGCGGATCCGTCATTTTATCCCTTACCCAGGGAGCGATGGCCCGTACTGCAATGCCTGCTGCGCTGACAAAGATCATCCCCCGTTTTTCTGCAAACATCCGGCCTGTCCACTGGGAAAGTGGCTCTCCTCCCGGTTCTTTCATTCCTTCTTTTTTCCATTCTTCTCTTAAAAAACGTCCCGGAACTACTGCCTCGCATTCTCCTCCGGCTTCTCTTAACTTATGAAAAAGGCGTCTGCATACCCAGGCGCCCCGTTCTGTAAAACAGATCACTGCATATTTCATCCTGCTACCTGTACTTTCTAAAATCGGTCAGTTGATCTTTTGTATTCTAAAAACATTCGTAATCCTCTCATTTTTCTTCAAAAAATGGCTTCTTACTCATGTTTTTGGCAGATCCCAAGTTCAAAATCCTCCTGCAAGCAAGCCCTCGTCGGATTTCAGATCTTTTGGTCCTGGTGTCATCAGTATACTGGATTTTCAGCTTTCTTTCAATGCTTCCTCTTTTAATTGTCTCTTCCGTCCTGTGATCATACCGCCAATACGGCCACTTTCCTTGGAAGTAAGGCTTTTCCAGCCCTTTTGCAACACTTTCTCATCCAATCCCAGTTCCTGGGCAATCTCAAATTTCAACTGTTCGTCTGGTGTCATATTGTGAACGTCAAATTCTTTTTTCTTTTTTGATTTCCCCATAAATCTATGCTCCTTATATAATGATGTATTTTTCATCGGTCTGTTATAAGAAGTATGTCCTTTTTGGAAAGAAATCATTCAATAACATACAAAGCCTGCAGCTGGCAGCTTTTTCCAAATGTATAACAAAAAAGAGCAGTCCCACAGGGAACCACTCTTTCATCACGTCATACACATGGGGAACGCGCCACTGACGCGTTCCCTGATCTGCATTCAGTTATTACTTTGCGTAAGAATTAATGTCTACATCTGCAACATCCTCATTCTGTGGAGCTGCCTGAAGAGCCTTTACACTTAAGCTGATCTTGTGATCATCTTCATTGAAATCTACAACCTTAGCCTCGATCTCCTGGCCGATCTTTAATACATCAGCTGGTTTCTCGATATGCTCTCTGGAAATCTGGGATACATGAAGCAGTGCGTCAACACCTGGCTCTAACTCTACGAAAGCGCCAAAGTCAGTCATACGAGCAACACGTCCAGTCACTACGCTGCCTGCTGCATACTTCTCAGCTGCATGTGCCCAAGGATTAGCCTCTGGGAACTTTAAGCTTAATGCGATCTTCTCGCCCTGGATATCTTTGATCAGAACAGTTACTTTATCACCGGACTTGAATACCTTCTTAGGATTCTCAACGCGGCCCCAGCTCATCTCTGAGATATGAAGCAGACCATCAGCTCCGCCTAAGTCAATGAATGCACCGAAGTCTGTTACATTCTTAACAGTTCCTTCTACCTTATCACCAACCTGGATCTTGGAGAACAGCTCTTCTTTCAGTTTAGCCTTTTCAGCAACTAATAACTGCTTTCTATCGCCAATGATTCTTCTTCTCTTAGGATTGAACTCAGTAATTACAAACTGGATCTCCTGTCCTGCATACTTGGAAAGATCCTTCTCATAAGTATCAGATACAAGGCTTGCCGGGATAAATACTCTGGAGCCTTCTACTTCAACGCTTAAACCGCCATCTAATACCTGAGCTACTTTCGCAGTCAGAACTTCCTGATTCTCAAATGCCTCTTCCAGACGCTTATTGCCTCTGTCAGCTGCCATACGCTTGTAAGATAAGGATACCATGCCAACACCATCGTTCAGCTTGATAACCTTAGCTTCCATTTCTTCACCAACCTGTACCTTGGTAGTTAAATCTACACTATTGTCATTGCTGTACTCGTCACGGGTGATAACGCCCTCAGACTTGTTGCCCGCAATGCTCAGAATAATCTCATCTTTATTAACTTCGATGACCTGACCGGTAACTATCTCTCCTGTACGTATTGGTTTGGTGGATTCTTCCTCTTCCTTTAATAACTCTGCAAAACTCTGCTCTGCCATTCTGGTATGAACCTCCTCAATAATCTTTTTTGGGGTGGATGCCCCAGCTGTAATACCTACGCTGCGCACAGAAGATACACTGTCAGGATCTAAATCGCCGAGTGTCTGAATGTAAAATGTGTTTTCACATTCCTTGAGACAGATTTCGTAAAGCTTCTGGGTGTTGGAAGAATGTCTGCCACCAATGACGATCATAGCCTCCACCGAAGATGCGATACGTGCTGCCTCCACTTGTCTTTCCTGTGTTGCATTGCAAATCGTATTTAAAACACTACTATCATAACCCTTTTTCAAAATTTTTTCAACTAATTCTTGAAATTTGTTGTAATTAAATGTCGTCTGGGATACGATACAAAGCTTTTTCCCCTCTGGAAGGTTATATTCTTTTGCATCAGCCTCATTTTCTATAACTACAGTGTCACCATTTCCCCATCCACGGATGCCTTCTACCTCCGGATGTATTGGACTGCCGATAATAACGACCGCTTCCCCGGAGCCTGAATGTTCATCTACGATCTTGTGGATCTTTTTTACAAAGGGACAGGTGGCATCTACAACATTTACCTTCCGTGAATTTAAAATATCATAAATGTAACGGCTTACCCCGTGAGAGCGGATGACCACAGTTCCCTGTCCTTCTGGAAGGTTTTTAAGGTCTTCCTCTGTATCTAATACCCTGACTCCCTTTTCTTCCAGATCACGGACCACTTCTTCATTGTGGATGATCGGGCCATAAGTATAAATGGGACCCTGGGCTTTTCCCTCATTTACAGCCTTGATCTGCTCATAGACCCGTTCCACTGCACGCTCTACCCCAAAGCAGAATCCGGCACTTTTTGCGACAATAACCTGACGCTCCATTATGCACATCCTCCAGCTGCCTTATATCCTTTTTCACGGACGATCTTTAAGATTTCCTCTACCACCTGGTCCAGTGTCATAGAAGAAGTATCAAGAAGGACTGCATCCTCTGCCTGTTTTAACGGAGAATGTTCCCTGTGCATATCCCTGTAATCTCTGTCTTCAATGTCCTTTTCGATCTCTTTTAAATCTGCTTCCATGCCCTTTTCCAGCAATTCCTTATAACGGCGGACCGCTCTTACCTCTACAGAAGCTGTAAGATAAATCTTCGCAGGTGCATCAGGAAGTACACAGGTTCCAATATCCCTTCCGTCCATGATCACATTTTCCTTAGCTGCCAACTGTTTCTGAAGTTCTACCAGCTTTTCTCTTACAGGCATATAGCCAGATACTGCAGATGCCATATTGCCTACTTCTTCTGTACGGATCAAACCTGAAACATCTTCTCCGTTTAAAAGTACCTGCTGTACACCCTCCTGATAGCGGATCGTCACGTCTACTTCCGGGCATGATCTTCCGATTTCTTCTGCTTCCTTTGGATCTACACCCTTTCTTAAGAAATAAAGGGCCATAGCACGATACATTGCCCCTGTGTCAACATATACAAAGCCAAGTTCCTTTGCCACCAGCTTTGCAATGGTACTTTTTCCAGCTCCTGCTGGTCCGTCTACTGCAATATTAAAATGGTTCATCTAGGTATTCTCCTTTAACTTTCATATAGCAATGTCACCTATCAGACGATATTGCATGTTTTTCTTAATTTTTCTTAGTTTTCCTGTGTTTTTTCTGCCGCTGCTTTTCCAGCCGACCAACCTGTAGACCATGCGATCTGCAGGTTAAATCCTCCGGTCACTGCATCCACATCCAGAACTTCTCCTGCAAAATACAGATTTTCTGTTTTTTTTGCTTCCATGGTAGAAGGATTGATCCCCTTTACATCTACTCCCCCCTGGGTAATGATAGCCTCTTTAAAGGGACGTAAACCTGTCAGGGTAAATGTAAGCGCCTTGGTAGACTGTACCAGATGGCGCCGCTCTTCTTTGGTGATCTCATTTACCTGCTTATCCGGATCAATACCGCTGCGTTCTATGATAACCGGGACCAGTTTTGCAGGATATAAATGATTTAAGCTGTTTTTAAACTGTTTATTCTTCGCTTCTGCAAAATCCCTTAAAATACGTTCATCTAACTGTTCTTCTGTAAGCGCCGGTTTTAAGTCAATAGACAGCTTTAACGGGGTCTTCCCAATAGCTTTTGCGCAGAAAGAGCTGGCGCTTAACATAAGAGGGCCGCTGACACCAAAATGGGTAAACAGCATTTCCCCAAAATCACGATACAGTTCTTTTTTGCCGTTAGATATGGCTGCTTCCACATTTTTGAGAGAAAGGCCCTGAAGGGATTTAACAGTTTCCAATTCTGCTGCTTCAAAGGGTACTAAAGCCGGCAAAAGGGCTGTTACCTTAAGTCCTGCATCCTGTGCCCACTGATATCCGTCTCCTGTAGAGCCTGTAGAAGGATAAGACATACCACCGGTGGCTACAATAACGCAGTCAGCAGCAATGGCTGTCTTTTTTCCATTTTCTTCCAGAAAAATACCCTTGCAGATAGTCTTATCATCTTCGGTTACAAGGTTTAAGCCCTTTACCTCTTTACGAAAATGTACTTTTACATTTTCTTTCTTTAATGTGCGTTCTAACGCTGCGATCACGTCGGAGGAATGATTAGATACAGGGAATACTCTTTTTCCTCTCTCAATCTTCAGGTGCAGTCCTGCATCTTCCAAAAACTGCATCATATCTTCATTGGTAAAACCATAAAAGCTGCTGAACATAAATTTTTTATTAGTGATCACTGCCCCAAACAGCTCATCCATGTCACCAGCATTAGTTACATTGCAACGGCCCTTTCCTGTAATAAAGATCTTTTTGCCCAGTTTTTCATTTTTCTCATAGAGACTGACCGCGCAGCCTTCCTTCGCTGCCGCGATCGCCGCGATCATACCAGCGGCACCACCTCCAATGACGATTATATTTCTTTGGTTGTTCATGTATTATGTTTCCTTTATTTATATTGGCTTTTCACTTATCCTGATCCATAGAATACAGGATCTGCCTGTTAGTATAGCATACTTATTTATAAAAAGAATACCAAATATGCTCCTTTTTTGAAATTTTCAAATACAAAAGTTACTATACACGGGTAGTTCATTTTCATTGTGGAAAGTGACGAAAATCATTTTT